>SDBT01006928.1_pt1 | contig 18726 bp, 15 predicted proteins | sample 2277101 | NCBI WGS metagenome assembly SDBT01 (sample SAMN10404973, study PRJNA504765) | marine sediment metagenome | isolation source: marine sediment core GS10_PC15, 103 cmbsf | place: Arctic Ocean: Southern Knipovich Ridge | collected 2010
TTTATTAACTCAGTGGAATCGGTGCCTAAAGGACCGTTAGTACGAAAATCATAACGAGGACGCTCGCAAGTTGTATAAGGATACCACATAGCTCCTCTTCTCTTTAAGAAAAGAGTTCCTGGCTTTTCTACTAGTAAAGAATTTCCAGGAGGAACAACTTGTGCAGCATTGGGGTAAAAAGCTTTTCCTGCAGGGAATTCTTCATTAAATACAATCACTTCAAATTCTTTTCTAAGACCTCCAAATCTAGAGAACTCATGGTCTCCACAATTAGGAGTAGTAACACAGTCTCTAGTACCCAATGCGTTAGCAACTCTAGCACCTGTAACTAAATCAGGATGTTCCGGATCTGTTGTACCCCCCAAAGAAGATTCCAGTTGACCAGAGAGACTCCCCACATCTAAGAACACATCGGGAGTTAGAACATATGTTGTGCACGTGCCGGTCCACTGATAAAATAACTCTACATTTAGTGCAGCAATGTTAAAATACATCAACATTAAACGGCTATATTTACGACCGATTGGCCTACCTTCTTCATCTTCGAACACCCATACATACTCTTGTTGTTCTATAGTTATTGCATCTTCCGCGTCACCCCCCGCAACCAGATCTCCAGAATCACTGAATTCTACTTTTTGCCCGAACCCTCTAAGGTTCTCCTGATGATAATTTAATTCAACGACCTCGTCTGATAGCTCGGCTTCGGACTCAACTGCGAATTCTTCACTTGCTGTTTGTGCTCTCAAAAAAGTTATTGTTGCGGTTATAATAGCATTATCCGTAGTAGGACGACCAAAAGAATTTTCGGCGGAGTTGTCTGGCCCCACGACAACATAGTTGGCCGGAAGGCCTTTTCCATCTGTATTTCTATATACTTGAACTAAACTCTTTTTCTCACCATCTATGGTCAACGTTATATTTTCAAATGCCCATTGTGCCACTTCAGAGCCTGTGGCGCCGTTGTTTACAAGAACGTCAGTTAACGGCTTATCAGCCCCAGAAGCGTCTGGTAAAGGGAGAACTCGGTGGACATTAAGATCATCAACCTTGAGCATAATCTCACTACACTCATTTATTAGATACCAGTCTGTTATTTCGATCACTTTTCTATATCTCACTACCTGATAAGTAACATTGACAATAAAAGAACTAGAATCAGCTTCAGATACTACAAAGGTAAAGGCCTGGTCTGCTATCTGAGTGCCTCCTCTAAGATCTGAAGCTGTATTTATAGTTCCTAACTGAAGATTCCTATCCTTATTTCTCCAAGCAAAATAACCCTGGTTAAAACCTAACTGTTCTCTAGATACTCCTGCAATTTGCTGAGGGCTTGCGTTAACTTTACCTTGGTTTTCAGATAATGCGGCCACCGCTCCGAGCTGAGATTCACCGCTACTATCACTCATTGAAAAATCTTTACCTTCGAAAGAAGTTTGCTTAATAACAGAATGTAGAAATCTATAATCTATCTTTATAGAGTCTACTAAAACACTCTCTCCTATTATAGAAAAAACATACAGTTGGTTTATTTTATTGTGTACCAAATCCACTTTATTAATTGAAGACCATCTCCCCTGCCTATCTGAGCCCGTCTTATGGAAACCTAAAGGAGATTTAGAAGTACTAACCGTTTGCTCTTCTTCTAACAAATCAAAAGTATCCACCAAAACAGAAGCCTCGACTCCAATGAAATCGGGAGCTCCGGGTAAAGAAGTGGGGAGATTATTGGTAAGGTTAGTAGTATCGTAGAAAGTATTGTAGAGAGACCTATCCTGTAAAGCAGTATCGTTAACTACGTATATCGTAGCCTCCGGAGTAGCACTTCCGAATAGAACAAGGGTATTGTTATCTGGATCCCACGTTCTGTAGATAAAAGGCTCATCTTCTTTACGGGGATGTTTAATACTTAACCTGTTTACTCTAGAAACCTGAAGAGATTTTACTATACTAGGATATTCTGGAGGAGAAGTTGTATCTAAGGTGTGGGATCCAGGCTGAATTCTACTCCTTGATCTAGAAACCTCAAAGTCTGTAAAATCAGAGACAGAAACCTTCTCGATCTGTATAGTTTGAAAAGTAGATCGATCAGCACCATGGAGTAATGTAGGACGATAAAGGATAAGATCTTGAGTATCAGGAGTGAAGGGTACACCTATGTAACCTTTAAACGCCCAAAGAAAAGGTGCCGAAAATGCAAAGCGACGTTCAAACTCTTCTTCCGGATCTGAAAATCTTGTCCAGTCATCTGAATAAAAACGCACCTCTTGTAACTGCTCTACAGTAATAGGTTGACCTATTTCCATTTTATCATTAGTGGCAAACTCCCAAACAGGTCCTGTGTAAAAATGACAATCAGAACGGATCCCGTTACAAGGAATAGACCCATCTTCAGGCGCGTTCCATTGTGCTGCAGCGTTTCCGTCTTCAAAAAAGAAATCACATTTACTAAACGCACCAAACCCAGAGAATCTCAAAGATCTGGCCCTATTTCTCAATAGCTTTGTCGTAAAGGTGGCTATATCCGCCTGGGTAGTTCCTCCTACGGCTGAAGCCGCCTGAGCACAAGCAAGAGCCAATTCATCTAAAGAGATGGCTAATTGTTGAGTAGTAGCCTCTACCTCTTCACGGGTAGCGGAGCCTAATATATCATTAACATCATCTATCGCTTGGGGTATCAAAGCGATAGCTGTGTTGGCGGCTTCATCAGCAATTTCAAAGTTGGCGTTAGCTGTATCCAACTTGGCTTGCGCGGTAGCTATACTCTCTTCATTATTAGTGGCTGATACGTTATTAAAAAAATCAGTAACTCTAACCGTCTCCGCTATTGCAGCATCGCGACAGAACTGAGTAGCGTCCCCTGCGCTAATGATTTCTGGGAGCGCTTGCTTAGCGTCCGCCTTAGACTCAGAAAGAACTGTGCCCGTCGACCCTTCAGGAAAAATAACACCTTCACCATTCTTAATCAACCCTGTCCGAGGCTCCAAATAAAAAGAAGGTCGGCCTTCAAATCCCGCCACAACAACTGTGCCTACGGGAAAGAAGGTACCGACCTCATCTGGGAACGAAGTATTAGTTACAACAATGCCTTGTATATGAGCTAGATTTCCATTTACATCTGTTATCTCCCTAGATACAGGCCCATCCCTAATAGTAGACAAAAAGAACTGGTCTGGGCGGCCGTCTCCTTCACTCCAGTGACAGCATTTTGCTATCTCTGCTTGCGCATTTCTAATGATTATATGATAAGGAAGCTGATCCTGAGATACCCTACGTATAGCAGCGCTGGTATCGCGGCGGGTAGGGTTCCGTATTTCCTCATCAGTAACCCCCCTATCAAACTCTCTAGCTATATCCAGAGGAGGGGAGTGGCTAATTCCTAATTTCATTCCTGAATGATCATACTTAGTGCAGGGGAGGCACTTGCCCTCCCCATTACAATTTCCATCATTAAAACAAGTAATATCCTCACGTTTAAAATACGCATTAGCTATACATTGACCGGACGTACGCCGGCTTTGAATAGGAGAAACATCTTTGGCAATATCTGTAGTTAAATCTGTTCGCCAATAAAAGCAAACAGGAACTTTAGACCCATTATATGCGCTGCCGCTAAGAAACTTTACCACTTATTCCCTGCCTCCTCTTAAAATGGAACTGTTTCGTAAGCCATTTGCCCTGTAGCTTCTACTACTCGCATGATTACCTTACATTTATTCTCCGTGTCATAATAACCTATAGTACGGGAATGAACGCCATCATTCCCGACAGCCCCACTAGGGCTTATATCTATGTACCCCCTCGTCGAAGGTACAGTGTAATTATCCTGATTTTCTATACTCCAAATACGATCCTCCCACTTAAGAAAGACTTTCTGGATATCTCTCTTATTTGGAAGTTTTCTCCAATGCATTTCATCTTCTATTATTAAACGGCCATCTTTATACTCCACGACCCACCCACGATCCATTTTTATTTCATTACCATTTATCCAAACCATTTAATCCTCCTTAACTAAAATCAAAGAACATTCTATAATTAATCGTAGAATTGGCACCAACTTCATTAGCCCCTAACTTTATGGCTAGATATATGAAGTCACTAACTACAGCTCCCTTAAAATTACCAATAGTTTCAGAAGCATCTGCAGAACTTACCACTGCTAAATCTGCTTTTGTGGCAAATAGATAGTTGGGAACGGGGGTATCTTGGTTTATATCCGCAGCTACAATTCTCTGGATTGCTGTACCAGATACTACCGTGGTTACAGGGAATTCTGGTTGATCGTTTCCGCCAGTACCAGGGGAAGTATTACCGGCCCCCACAGTACCAAAATGGAACTCTGTATCTGCATCATTCGCATCATGGTTTTGGAAAGTGCCATCATTTTGTAGACTGAATTTAACAGTGGACATAGAGACTGCGCCACTTATCAGTTCAAACCAAACAATCTGCACAGAGCTCTCAGTAGATACAGTAACGTTACCAAAATTCAACTGTGTTACACTACTATCTATCGGCTGAGGGCCTCTACAAACAAGAGTAAGTCTATCCTTTGGATCAAGATTTCCAGAGTCACCAAGATGTAAACTCACCCCACGAGTACCTACTCTAGATCCAGCTACAGCAGTTGTCACGGCGGATATACCTTTAATCTTGGAAGAGTCATCTCCTAAATCATTATCCCATATATATTTGGCATTACCTACTGTTGCAGCGGTACCACTTGCTGCAATACAATTAATAGTAAATTGATCTCCACTTCCAAATACGGCGTCGGTAAATTTAATTCTTGGTCCAAATGTAGTTCCCACATCATACCAATGCTCGGGATATAAGAGCTCTATTAGACTACTATTACCGTCTCCATCTCCATTAGTCACTGTAAATCTAGGAACCGCTCCTTTACCCTGTCCCATAGCAGAACCGTTGGTTGTATCTATATTTACGGTATATACGGTGGGGGAGGATGCAGTACCTGCTGTACCAATGTAAATTCCTCCGGCTGTAGGTGTTCCGGTGTAATCATTTCCGGAATTTCCAAGAGAACTAACTGTCTCAAAGTCACACATTTGGAGATGGTATGCGTCGTCGAATTGTCCTCCATATACACCAGAAGCGACTGCACTTTCCGAATAAGTTCCCTCGACTGCGAACTCTACTCCTACTTGATCATCTTCGGTATCGTACCCTAGTAGTAATAGAGCAGATCTACTAGGTGTGGCAGGAGTAGCAACATTTACTATATTACTACCAGAAGTACCACTACCTACTACTCCGGAATAGATAATAAGAGAGTTTTTTGAGTTAAGTCCTCCTTCAATTCCACCATTTCTATATCTACATTGCGCAAATTTGAAAGCGGGGTCGGGATCACTGTTAATTGAGTGTAATTTAAATTCAATATCTCTAGCTACAAAGCGGGGGTCTAGGTCCACTCCAGAAGTTAACGTTATTTGTTCAGGTCCTATACTGTTGATAATGATTTGAAACTGATCAGTATCATTTAAAGCTACGGTAAAAGAATCTGAATCTGCGGCACTTCCTGTGGCCCTACTAAAACCCCTCGAACCTTTTGCTGCAAAATTAGCTGCGCCGGTGGCGTCTTCGGCGCTAACAAAAGTTGTGGCCGTGTTTGAAAATCTAACAAATCGGCTTACAGCTACCATTTAATGTCCTCCTTAGTTGGGTTTTGATTCTATTGTAAACGTGTGTATAAATCTTAGCTGATTTCCTTCGAGATCGTCAGCTTCTACTTCTAGTGTTATTACCTTGTCGTACTCAAAGTGAGGATTAATACTGTTTAAGACGGCAGACATATTTGCTATCTTAATATTTGATATCAGAGAAGCCGATAAATCGACCCTCGGCTGACTCTTAACCTGTAAGGGGAAGAACTCAGTACTTTGAGCGAAAGTCTTTGCGAAGTTCTTAGCATCTATCAAGAAAGGTAGGGTGGATAAATGAGGAGCTAGAACTTCCGTTTCTCCATCTATTTTGTTTGGCCATATTACATCATAACCAGAACGTATTAAGAAAGTTTCTTCTTCTATCTGGGGAAATGTTCCAGGAAAATCATTCTCTGCATGCACAAATACTGTCAAATCTTCACGGAAATCTACTAAAGGTTCTGCAGGAACCTCAAACCTAAGACCAGATGTTATAGGTGTAGTAACCAATCCCGAAGGAGTTACCCCATTAATAGTAAAAGTAGTAGTACCGGAACTAACACCAAACTCAGTGTCGGTGACATCCACACTTATTATAGTTCCAGAAGTTAATAGTGTAGATTGTCCAGAAGCAAGAAAGAAATTAGAAATTAACAAACTGTTCGTTGGGGATATAGTAAACTCATAAGTAAGGCTATCCGTATTTGGAGTGTCTGCCAAGTCCGTAGCTTCTATAGTGCCTGTGACAGTAGAACCAAAAGCAAATCTAGATCCTGGGGTATAATCATAAGATAAACCATCAGCATTGCTTCCTGTCCTGTTCAAAGAACCACTAAATACGTTTGTGCCACTGAGAACCAAAGAGTCATTTATGGTAAGCTTAGTTAAAGTGGCATCTACTCCGCGAGCTACATCAAATACATCAAAGAGTATATGAGTGTCTGCGGATATACCTGTTTCTAAATCATTAGGATCAGTAGTAGTGATAACTGGAGGATCTGCATCTAGAGTCCCTGTAATTTCCACATTAAGTAAATCTTCTCCCCGTATCTGGAAAAAATACTTTTCTTTAACTGTGTTGGGTGGGGAGAATTGATCTGAAAGATCTCCTGAAACAGTTACCCTACTCATAAAAGGAAAGTCTTCGTTACGTTCAAATACGTATTTTATGTCTCTGTCTGTGACAAGGGTTCGAGTGATGGACGGCCATAAAGTACCTGTGGCCACTGTACCTACACTAACCACCTGAAGGTCATCTATATAAATGTCTTCAAAACTAGCTCCTCCTACTGATAGGGGGGAATGTAGATCTTTAACATGTACGGTCACATCTGTTGATGGGATATTAAAAATAGAACCTACAACAGGATCTTGATCGGAGAAGAAAGGAACTGTTTCGTCAGTAATCGTAACACTGTCTGTACCTGTTAATGTCAGAGGAGCCTGTAAAGCGTTCAGAGTCCCTGAGTTAGTAATATCTACTAATGATCCAGTAGCCCCAATATGTGACTCTAGAGTGGGAGGACCTGTGTACACAGGACTAAAACTAGTGGTTTTACCTAAATGGGATACAGGAACAGGGGGGTTTACGGGAAAGACATCGTTCTTTGCCCCAATAATTGTACCGGTTGCTGTGGTATTTAAGAAAGTTGAACGTCCTCTAATACTGGTGGAAGTAAAAACCATGAAGGATTCAATTTCTCTGAAGTCCCGTTCTGTATTAGGGTCTGTCTCTGAAGGCTCAAAAAAGAAAGGAACAGACCTATCAAAAAACTGTTCTACAGAACCACTAGTACCGGGAGAGGCAAAAGATGTTACGTTATCAGCCAAAGTATTTAGTACTGTTACAAAAGATTGACTCCCTATAGGCTTTATGTTACTTTCTATTACTATGTTTCCAAAATCGCTAAACCCTCCGACCTGGGTAACATTATGTATCTCACTAAAACCACCAAACCGTATTACCCTTTGTATGTCAGAACCTACTCCTCCAGAAGGTACCGTAAGAATAGGAAGGGAAGGGACATTGGTAGCCTCGCCTATTTGAAGCATGTGTCCTTGATCGTCTATTCCAGATGCTTGGACTACTCCTGTGGTTACTTCTATGGTTGCCACTCATGCTACTCCTACGTATCCGTCACTGAAGCTGTTATTGTACTCACTCCTACGGTACTCCCTACTGTAAAGGTAGTAAAGGCTCTTCCTGCTGAAGGAGTTCCTGTGGTAGAAGAGGAGGGGGAAACTGCACCGTCTCCTGCAGAAACTGACCAGGTTACAGCTTTACCATCTAAGGTCTCTCCCCAAGCATTAATAACATCAGCATTGACGGTGGTACTTGTCTCTGTTCCTGCGGCCAGTGTAACATCTATAGCGTTAACGGCCAAAAATGCAGATACTGTATCATCTAGATTAAAAGAGTTTAGATCAAGATCTGTTTCTACAAAATACAAGGTATCAAAATCTAATTGATTGTAGAAAACTTTCAATTCATTTGTATCGTAATTTGAGATGTCCAAAATAACTTCGCGAGTTTCGGTGGTGTCTTGAAGAGTATCTTTATCTAAAGTTCTCAAACGTACCACATCTAAAGTTGAGTCATATTCTATATAGGACAAGAAGGGTACCCCGCCTGACCCAGATCTATGAGTCCACTGAAGACTATGAGTTCCATCTTTAGCTATTTGGCCGGTGATCGGGCCAGAAGGGGTCTCTCCTATTAGGCTGTTAGATCCGGTTTCTGTTCCCAAAGAACTGGAAGCGCTATATTTATATAGAACATTATTAACCTTTATGTAAACAAACTGTGAGTTGATCGCTCCAGACGCGGTGACTGCAATTTGAACCCTCCCATCTAAGAAGTCGTTATAAGAAGCGTTAGGATTTCCAATAACATCAAAGGAAGAGATTAGGGGAGAGCCAATAACATCTCCGTCTGCTTCTCTTCTTTCTACAGTAAATACTGGAATATCTGGAAAGTCTTCGGTACCTGACACCGCAAAATCATCGGCCGATATATTAATAGATGCCGCTGTATTACCATATAACTCAACAGTAACTGCGTCAGTAGATAATCCTGCAACAGGACTTCCTATAGTCTTATTGGTTTGCAGAGTGGAACCAACCCTGGTAAATCCAATAGTACCTGAATCAGTAAGGGGCTTAGTTACCTGACTTGTAATTAAATCAAAGGTAAACTGCTCCCCATCACTAGGATTAGCTGTACAAGAGATTATAAATGATACTGGAGTAGAGGCATCCACCCCCTCATTGTAATCCACACCAGTAGTTGCGTCCGTTAAAGCCCCAGTCTCAGTTCCAGAGACAAGCCATGCAGATCCACTAAAAGTGACTGTAAATACATCGGTTCCTAATGTAGTATTGTGCCATAAAGGACGAATCTCTCTAAGATCACAATTACCAGAGGAATCAGTAAAGCTATCTATTCTGGTAGAAAACCACACTCCTGTGGTAGTAGGATTAGTGTTATAACCAACCCCCTCACTTGCTATTACATTATTAGAGGAATCTAAAGCACGAATGGCAAACCACTTATCTTTAGCATCTACGGTGGTAGGAACTACAAAAATTTCTGCGCCTGATTCGTTATTACTTCCTGAATCATTTACCAATGAAAAAGTAGTCTCCAGCTGACCATCTCCTGAAGAAATGTTGTAAGATAGTTCCTCATTTAATCTAATAAATAGAGAATTAGAAGCATTCTCCGTCCATCTAGCAGAATTAAAAGCATTAGTTCCAGATGCAGTACCTGCCTCACCGTCACTAAAATCATCGTCCAAGGTAATGGATGTAGAACCAGTAGTTTGATCATTGAAACGAATAGTGTAAAATTGACCAAGGCCACTATTGTTAATAGACTCCCAACAGGCGTCAAGAATATCTTCTCCAGCTCCAAAAGTATTACCAGGCAACCCAGCACCCCCTCCTGAATTAAAGGGGGTTATAGCAGCGTTTAATGGGGGAACAATTTCAACCTCAGTTACATTATCAAATGATCCGGGGACTCCATGTTTAAGTCTCCAGAACCTTAAACCATTTCCTATAGGGGGGGTGGTCACAACAACGGTGTGTTTAAATTGATCTCCATTACCATCAGGGTTCTCAGTGGAGACGGTGACCGATTGGGTAACGGCTATAAGATTCTCTTCAGAAAACTGATTATGGGTGCCATCTATACTTGTGGCCACGATCCAGTCAGCAGGAGTATCCGAAATTAACTGGGTTGACCATACAACAATAGAAAGAGTATCTACTCTGTTACCTAAACCAAAATCTATCCTTATGACTTCAATTCCCGAAGAAGAGCTAGCAGCATATAGTTTGTCTATATAATGAGGAGAGTCAGTAAGAGAATCAGGGGCAGTGTCTTCTCCCCTAGCTGCCGCAACTGCTTGGGGACGTTGCATGGCTAATCTTAGAAATTGAGTCCCATTGTGAATTATTCTATCTACATCGCTTACCGAATTTACTGTTGGGGGATCGTTATAAAAGTCACTTCCCATATCCGTGTTTGTATCGGTAGGTGTTAGTCTTCCTTTTTGAACCGCCACTGAAAATACCTCCTTATGATGACCTTAATAGTCTAGGGCGTACAAATACCTTTCTTAATTTCTGATCTACTCTCACTTCTAGAGTAGAAATATCTACACCGTGCTCTACCCCATACACTTCGAAAGTTAATCCTGTGTCGGGGTCAACAAACGAGTCGCATTGATCCGGAGAAAAATTAACAAAAGAAGGACCGATGCTAGATTCTATAGCAAAACAACAAACAAACAAAGCAGAGTTGGGATCTTGGGCCAAATCTGAGGCCTCTATGCCTATAGTAACTTCCGACCCATAACGAAATGGATTATTTGGGTGAGTATAAACTACATGAAAACCAGTCCCCGATGTAACCGATATAGGGGTAAAAGAAATACCACTACAGACTGTGATACCTTCCACACTCAGTTTTACAGAGGATTGATCTACCCCAAACCCTATGTCAACAACATCAAACTCTATAGGGGCTAGGGAGTCTACGTTGGATGTGTTACATGCTGGCGTAATATTTTGAAAGAAAGGGGATTTCGTATCTGGTACCGTTCTCCAAGTACAACTAGAAAAAACAGGGTTTGGGGGCACGGCTGTATCCACCATCTGTAAAATAACAGTAATGTCCCTATTAAAACGATAAGGCTGTGTTCTAGAATAAGTAATCTGGATACCATTGGTGATAAGAATAGCAGAGAAATCAGAAGTATCCTGAACATCACTACCATCCACAGTAAATACAATTGAAGAAATAGCGTAGTCCGCTCCAAAATCTAATAATCTCCAAACGATATCCGTATCCACTGGGTTTTTTGTACTGTTACAGGGAGGAAATATAGATAAAACAAAATTCTTCTGATCAATTGATGTAGTTGCGTCGGCAACATCTGGTGGGTTAGCAGGATTGGCAGGAAACGGTGCTCCTGGATCCTGCTGCTCGGCTGGTTGAGAAGTCACAGAAAAATCAAATTGCTGTACAATAGCATCACTTGCCAAATCGAAGTCTAATTGTTCAATAGGACCCTCAGCATCATTTAATGTTTGCGCCAAACCTTTCTGTTCTATAGGACCATCAATGACCCCCCCATCAGGAGGAAACTTTAGAGGAGGTATTTGTTGTATAGGATCCGTAAACCCTACATTTGTTTTGAAGCTACCCCTCTGTTCTACAAGAGCCGAACTTATATCAAGACCGTTAGGTATTTGTTCAATTGGTATACTAAAGTCATCAATAAGTTCGAATTGTCCAATCTGGAATACTGGAGATTCAGCAACTTTATTAGACCCCAAAACGGTTCCCTTTATATTCATTAAAATAGGCTCTATAGTTGAGCTAGGAAAATAAGTAGTTTCAGATATACCATTCGCATCAGACCCAGAAGAAGTAGGGCTAAAACTTCCTACCTCTCCTACAAATCCTGGAAATACTGTTGAACTGAAACTAATATTTGTTCCGAGCACAGGAAAATTAAACTGATCCCTAAGTCTAGTAGACACCTCTATACTATCTGATGTAGCATTTGTTCTAGTAAATCTATCATCAAAAGATATCGCTAAGGAATTTATTACAGGAAGCGTGGTTTGTTGTTGAAAATTAAAGTTTCCATTTATAAAAGTAACGTCTGTTCCAGGAGCAGTGGACTCATCAAGCTCCTCAGACTGTAATTTCAAATGTCTGTTTTGACTTATTTCAGTTATCATATCAAACACTTCTATAGGAGTGTGCTTATCACTCTTTCTTAAATTGGACTCCATTGAAGATTCTAGGAGGGAAAAAGTGGGGTCCACGTCAAGATTTATTATTTGATCTCCTCTAACAAAAGAAATACTATTTCCATCAAAATCGGCTGCCTTTACTTTGTGAAAAGTCCCTCCAGTAATAGCCCATGTAATAGTATTGCTAGGGTATGCTATCCGTAAAAGAGCACCTGCATTATCATCATACCCCCTAAACCCATTGTCATTGAATAACCAAACTGCTGGAGTAAAACTAATAGGATCATTTACAAGATAGTTACTTTTTATAGTTCCAGAAATAAAAATAGTATTTCCTGTTTTACCAGATACAATAACCTTCTCTTCTTGATCAGAGCCTCCAGAACTACTAGGCCCCAAATATAAAATAGTACCCCCCTCTATCCTACTAGGGTCGTCAACCTTAAAAGAGGCGTCTCCGGGGGCAGGGGAGTTGGTAAATTTTAAATGGAAATGCTCTACACAAAAAGCATTAGAGGTTACCCGCAGGGAATTGGAGTTAAGTATTGTTATTTCATCTTGCCACTTTAGAGTCGAGGGAGAAGAGTTAGGAAACGCTGGAGTAGGAAGAGGATTAAGTCTCCACTTCTTAATAACAGATCCGAGATCTGAAGGTAAATCTTCCAACGACCAAAAGTGAGTACCATCAAAATGTAATCCTTTGATATCATTCCTAAGCTGGGAATTTATCAAAGGAAAAGATCCTATTAACGAGCCATTACCTTCCTGTACCTGAACAAGCTGGTTGTTACTTCTCTGTATAGAGTATATATCTGTTGAATCAGGTCCTCTAGAAAAATTAGCATCTGCTAACGTAACATTTTCAGGCATCTAAGCCCCCTATAAGGCAACTTCGGCCGAAATAGTAACTAGGCCTGCTGTATTTCCAGAAGTATATGTAAACAACACTGTACCATCATCTGCCGGCAAACTCTGAGCAGTGGCAGGAGATATTCCAGAAGATCCGCCGCCTCCTGTAGAAGACACAGTAATAGTAGAGCCGTTTCCTCCAAAAGCTAGTAAATATTGATCCGTAACCTTAGCCGTTATTGTAGAAGTAGAACCTCCATTATCAGCAGCCAATATAGCAGGGACAGCTGATAGAGATATGGCAGTAGGGAACGGCTCAAAAGTAGCTAACTGGTAATTAAGGGTAGAAGAACTAGACTCAGTACCGTTAATATTAAACTGGTTTTGCAACCTAAATAAAGTATCCCCTTCAATAGCTAAGTCAAATACATCAAACACTGTAGTGGTTAAGGCATTTAAGTTGTTCTGAATAGAAGAAAGACTGGTGATTAAATTAGAATCATTGACATCAATAAACAAAAGGTTATTTGTTCTTATGAAAATAAGATAATCATTATTAAAAGATGCTAAATCTCCAGTAAAATTATCTACCTTGTGAAATGCACAGGCGTCTACTCCCAGAAAAGCTCCTCCCTGAGTACGAGATTTAATAGAACCATCTAGGTTATTTACCTTATATAGAGCTCCTACTCCTGTAGTCTTTAAATAGTTTTCGTTAAAGAACCACAGGTTATTAGTAAATATTACAGGATCGTTCGCATCGTATTTGTTTGCTAAGTTAGCAGATAAGGTTACATCCTTTTGGCCTGTATCCGTTGTAGTTACCGTAACCGTTTCCGATAACCCCAGGGCAGTATCATCAGTGCTGGGACCTACCGTTATTCTGGTACCAGGTCCTATCAAGGCAAAAGTCGCTGTGTCGTAATTTAACCTTAGTTCAGTAGTAGTGTCAGCGTTAATACCAAAAGCCCCTAAAGTTCCAATTGTTAAAGTACTTTCATATTTCTCAAGAGTAAAAGCAGAAGACTCAAAAGTATCAGTAGCATTGGTTTGGAATTCAAATGTTTTCTGAAGAACCATAATAAAGTTAGATATCACCCATCTTTTTATTATAAAGCCATCAGAAGCGGTTCCTGTTCTATATTCCAAAGTCCAAAAACTTTCTCCATCATATTCTAGAGAAAATATCTCTGTACCTATAGGAGTATCTAAGGGGTAAGCAAAAGCCAGGGTACCATCGTCCGTTTTTTGAATGACAGAATCTGTTTCTTCGTCGAAGCTATAAAAATAGCCGTCGATTCTGGTCATGTTTTTCTTCTCTAACCTTATGTTTTCAACCATTGTTTACCTCTTAGCTTGCTATACTAACTGGGCGAAATATCAAAGTTAAATCAAATATATTACCCTTTATTTCTAAATCGTTAGTTACATCTACATCATTTACTTTCATTTTAACAGTAGATAAATCTATACCGGCAGCAGGAAGCGCATCCTTAAGCCTAACAATTATATTTGAACCTAGTTTAACGTTGGAAGTTTGGTTTATATCAGGAGTCAATTCTACTACACTGGGGGGTCTTATGTCGGGTAAAAGGGTGCCCCAATCTACCTGTGCGCCAATTCTTCCTAACGCCGCTTCTATCTCATCATGCACAGTGTCTTCAGAAATTATATTTATGCGCTCAGTGTTAATAGGGTTCCCAGATAAATCACTCTCAGTAGTGGATAAAGTCAACAACCATATCTGCTCACCCTCAGGATCTGCTCTAGTAGGAAACCCAGATACTGCAGGAATAGATAATTGGCCTTTAACAACTTCTAAGTTCAGAGAAACTGTTACTGGGACTATTTTTCCAGAGGGAAGTTTACTGTTGCGGAGATAAAATACAACCATCTTATGTTATACCGAATAATCGATCTGATTAACTATACTATCTATTCCAAAACGATAAAGCTCATCCATAGTGTCTACTGGGGACGATGGATTCTCAGCATCTAAATTATGATACTTTCTAACTAAGTCCCCTGACTGAGGAAGAAAATTAAGATTACTATCTGCTCCAGAAGAGGTTACAAATCTAATCTCTCCAGCGGATAACCCATCACCGGTTCCTGCTCCTGAAATTATTACAAGTTGGGATTGAGTGGCAGATTTTACCTGTATAGCATCTCCAGCGGCCATGTTCACCGTACTGGCTACACTAATGATGTTACCTGATCCGTAATTAGAAGCCATACTAGTTTCTGCTAATTGTCGGCCGGCTAACGTCTCGCTAGAAGCACCTAAATTAAATCCCAAAGTAATAAAAGCGTTGGTGCCTGAATCGGGGGCAGCAAGGACTACTGAGCTCCTATTAGTGCCTGTAAAAGTGTTAGAAAGTGTTCCAGATTCTATTTGTAATTTACCATTAGTAAAACGTACTTGAGCATTAAGATAGGAAAGGTTTCCAACCTTAGAACCCCCTCCACCTATCACACCCTGTGCTTGAATTAGGTTTTCTAAATCCTGGGCAAGGTCTGCTCCGGGAAGATTAGTTCCGGGAGTAATTGTAATATCTACTCCACTACCTATAGCCTCATCAATAGCTACTTTTATCTTGGTAGGTGCTACAATAGTAAAAGGCCCTGTAATTATACCAGAGCTTCTATAAAACCCTCTAAGCATTTCATTCTTAAAAATATTTGCAATCGACCCGCCGCCTGAAGCGGTGGCGGTGGTTGTGGTAGACATCAACCAAAGTTCGTCACCTTCCGAGCTACCCTTTGGGACAGCCTGGATAACATCCACGGTAACTGTCTTGGCGGTACCACCTGGAAAATTAACAATGTCGCGTGTGGTTACATTAACAGCCACTTTATATTCCTCCTTATGTTTCTATGTATCTTGATCCTGGAACTATGGTTCTTGCTCCACTTATAACCGTATGTACTCCCGAAATACCCACTGGAACTCCAGCAATACAGGCGTCATCGGTAGGGGTAAACCTGACTGCGAATTGAAATACTTCGGTGATAGCTGATCCGGTAAAGAAAGGACAATCATTATCAGCACATGCCCACCCCATTACTCCTGAAATAGAGTAAGAGTGCATTTTTCCTTCTGTCTCTTGATGATAAATCTTTTCACCATCAGGTACTCTGGAGTCCCCATTATATTCTATAGTCTGTATAGAATAGGGACAATATTTCCAAGTCTTAGCACTTCTACTTTTGCTACCTGAAACAACTGGGCCTGTACCAAATATCTCTACCATTAGAATTTCCTTTCCTTATCATTCTTATGAATTTTTGCCCAATAAATTAAAGGATGATTAAAACGGGTCTCATAAATTCCAGGGGCTATTCTCTTTCCTTGCTTCCCCTCATACTTTTTAATATCATGGGCGGTACAGTCTATTAAAACCCAGTCCGTGTCTTTCAAAGTCTCTAGGGAATTTACGTAACGTCCCTTGATCCAAGCCTCTTTAAGAATAATCTTATCTCCTTTGTAATCCACCCCTTTCCAATTAAGTACTGCTTGATAGTAATCATCCATAGCAGCAAACACCTCATGCTGTTTGGTCATATCAAGAGTTAGTTTGTCCTCTTCCTCTAAACGCATAGCGTCCTGGAGAACAGGGCCACTAAAGTAAGCCCCTTTCAACACAGCCACTTCATCGCTATTGTAAATAACGGATTTCCAATGTAACTCTAATATATACTTACTCAATACTCTCATAGAGCCTCTCTTAAAAGAACACTAACTGGTGGGGAACATTCGCAGAAGCGGTGCCCCTTTTACCATCTTCTTTACCTACACCTCCACCAATCTGGGTAATCTTACCAAACTCTTGGGTATCATCTTGTCCTAATCCAGGAGATCCTGCACTGACAGAAATGTTCTGGGAGGTAGCATCATTAGTATTAGGAGAAACACTTCCTGTTAAAACAATACCGTCGTTGCTAACAATGTCTGAGCCTGTAAGACGATTTCCTTCTGAAAATCCCTGGATGAAAGATACATTTCCTGTAAATCCTGCAATGATAGGCTTACCTTGGAGACTCCAGGATTCAGAACCAAACCCTTGAAAATCCTTACTATAAGAATAACTGGTAATAAAAAGAGCATTAGCCCCTGTTCTATTTATAGTAGTAGCACTTCCCTGACAGGGGGCGGTGACTATTGTGACATCCATAGTAGCACTACTATCTGTACAAGAAACGGAAGGAGTTAGAGTTACAGTACTAGACCCTCCCCCATGATTACTCAAAGAAATACTTTCCGTTGTGGTGACATTAGTGTCGAACGGGTCGAAACTACCTAATTGAAATAGTCTTTCAATATTTGGAGATAAGCTAAAGCTTACAGACGTAATTCCAGCTGTGATTATATTACTAGTTACCGTAGTTCCCGCTCCGATGATAACAACCATTACGTTGTTTCCTCCGTTACCTCACTCTTTTTGACAATACCACAAATAGTACAAGGGTCTCCTGAAGTTAAAGCATCACAGCCTCCACACTTGGATAAGGCCCCCACTTGTGTATTAATTTCGTGAGAACTCATGTAAGCATAGCGCTCTGCGTAAGGCTTACCCTTCTGTGATCTATTATCTGGTCTCCCACAACATCCCATTTTGATCTCCTTATGTGCCTCGCGGACAATCAATCGCGCAGCCACTCATTACCAGTGTAAACTTATGTTCAAAAACTTGTGGCAAAGATCCCAGGATTGTACCGGTATCCACCTGGGTAATAAATCCTTTGAAATCTATTCCTCCAAAAGACAGTACAGTGTAATCACGTACTGGACTTACTCCTGGAACAATTTCAGTAGAAACTACTGTAAAAGAAACGTTAGCTAGACCAGTTACCTGGTAAGCTATGCTAATAGATTGGCAGTCTATAAATTCGAACGCTTCAGAAGCCATTTAATTTACCGGCCCCGAGCGCATAAACCTCCTACATTTTCTACAATTAGGATGCCCTTTAGAACTTATCCAAACATCCGCATCTTTACCGTGTAGGGGGTGGCCTCTCTTACAATGAGTTTTTATGCTCCATTTCTTACAACGCTCTATCCATTCTTTTGGTCTCTTCTTACCAAACATAGAGCATTTTTCAGAGGGTTTGCTCTTCGCAGCAAGACGCATCTTCTCTATAGTAGCTTGTGTATTTTTACGGCCTCTGTGTTTGGCTGCCCTCTTCTCTTTTTGTTCTTCTGATTGCTTCTTTCCTAATTGGGACAGTCTCATTTTATTCCGAGTTTCAAGACTAGGTTTTCCTCCTGCTCTACCCCCATGACGTAAATTATAACCACCGGGGCGTACCGTACCTAAATAGGATATCCAATACTCTTCTCTCACGTTGGCTAAATAAATTGATGAAAGAGCCTCTAATAGAACAAAAGTAAAGCTCTCCCGCCCATACTTTTTAATGGCATTGTGAATAGCTAAACATCCCGTCTCGCTACCTGACAAATGCTGGGCTTTACGTTGCTCAGGATTACAAGTCTGTCCAATATACATTTTATCATTAATTAAATTCTCAATCACGTAAACGAAGTACATTAGAGACCCGTTACGCCAGGAACATCGTCCTCATCAATTATAAGACGCTCTTTGGCTTCTGTTGCTTGGAAAATTATAGAGTTTGTGTCTGGATCCAAAAACCTCTGAGCAGTGTAGCTAGCAGTGACATATAGTCCTCCCAGACCAAGCATGTCATTAGAACACAGGATCTGAGACTTGTCTTCGCAAGTGTCTGTCTCTTGTTTCTCAGCTTTAAAAGTCTGAATAACAAAGCTCACGGTTGTTGGGGCTGGTTCATTTAGAGAAGAGCAATCCCCCTTAACTGGCTGAGGGGCGCTTGCTCGAAGTCTATATGAGGTTGATCTTGTTACCATTATAGGTCTCCTTCACACGAAGGTATCGAGTATGAAAACGTATAACTATTTGTG
>SDBT01006929.1_pt1 | contig 18725 bp, 17 predicted proteins | sample 2277101 | NCBI WGS metagenome assembly SDBT01 (sample SAMN10404973, study PRJNA504765) | marine sediment metagenome | isolation source: marine sediment core GS10_PC15, 103 cmbsf | place: Arctic Ocean: Southern Knipovich Ridge | collected 2010
TCAAAGCCCTGAAAGGGCGGAATAGATATGCGAAACGTCATTTCTATTGCGCCCTTACAGGGCTTGCGTCTTGTTGCCCACCTGTTCCCAGGGCTTCGCCCTGGGCTATCTTATGCCGCCCCTATCGGGGCTTTCGGAGGTGAAGATCGAGGTGGAACCCCCCAGATCTGTTGAACTCCCCACCGGCAGGGTCCCGGCAAAGTCATGCAACCCACCAGAAACACGTTGACGTAGACGTAGCCGTAGCCGTTGAACAGTAACCGTACAAACGCTTTTTTGGGTTGAAATTCAGGCAGACAACATCCCCACGATCCGGGACGTACCCACGCCCCGTCACTACCAAGCCTCGCGACCGACCGGACCGCCGAAATCGAATTCATCGTGCCGGTTCTCGTCCGTGATGTCCTTCACCAGATCACGAAGTCGGTATTTTCCCGTCTTTTGTGGCACCAGAATGATGCTGTCATTGTCCACCTCGATGTCGAGTTCATCTCCCATCTCGATGCCAACTTTCTCGGCGATTCCCTTCGGAACACGAACTGCCATGCTGTTTCCCCATCTTGCTATTTTCGTTTGCATGAAAACTTCCTCCAGTCGTATATACATTGTAGATACTAGCGAAAGGTCGACTCGGTGTCAACAGGAAACCCCTCTGAGCGATCCGCGCTGTACACCCCCCCCACCCCAACCCCCTCGAGGGGGGAGGGGGCAGCGCCGGGTTCATTTTAGTCAGGAACCTTGGGTAAATTATTTTCTGGCCTGGCGCAGACCCGCTTCACAGGCACTCCTTCGAACAACGCGGATGGCTCCCTCTACGTCAACGACTTTGTCCAGAACCCTGCCCCCACCGGTCGCTCTCTTGATCCCTTCGGGTGGCTGTGTTAATGACGCCCGAGAGGCCGTGGAAATGGCCTGACCCCTGTCCCACCATGCGGGAAAGAGGGATCTCGATCGATGGCGGTGTTTTGCAACAAGTGCGGCAAGGATCTGCTGGAGCAGTCGCGCTTCTGCCCGTTCTGCGGGGTGGTGTCCAGGCGGACGGTGGACGGCTCTATAGCCTTCCAGGAGCCGGGTGAAGGATATTTCTGCCCGTCCTGCTCGAAGCGCACCATGACCGGCAGCGAGTTCTGCATGTGGTGCGGCGTGGGCGTTCACGAACGACCCGCGGACGAGCAGACTCTCACCTGCCCGCAATGCAAGGAGAAGAACCCGGCCGACTCCGTTTTCTGCGGCAAGTGCGGGTTCGATCTCGGAAAGTGGTTTGGAAAGCCGGCCGGGGAGAAGCGGGTGCTCGCCGGCAGGTACAGGATCGAGGAGGAGCTGGGCCGCGGCGGGATGGGAGTGGTCTACAAGGCATACGACACCAACCTCGACCTCGACGTGGCCATCAAGATGGTGCCCCGGGAGCTGGCGAAGAACAAGCAGGCCGTGGGGATCCTCAAGAAGGAGGCCCAGCTCGCCATCAAGCTGACCCACGAGAACATCAACCGCCTGCACACCTTCGAGCGGACACCCGACGAGGCCTTCATGGTGATGGAGTACGTGCCCGGCCAGACGGTGGCGGACCTGCTGGCCGAGCAAGGGACTCTGGACGAGAAAACGACGGTCGGGATCATCATCCATGTCCTCGAGGGTCTGAGCCACGCCCATTCGAAGAACGTCGTTCATCGGGATCTCAAGCCCGCCAACATCATGGTCCCCCCGGACGCCGCCGCCAAGATCCTCGACTTCGGCATCGCCCACGTCTTCAAGGAGACCATGACGCGCTTCTCTCGCCAGTCGTCGTTCAGCTCGGGCACCATCCTGTACATGTCCCCGGAGCAGATCAACGGCGAGCCCCCCAGGCCGCATACGGACATCTACGCCATCGGGGTGACCATGTACGAGATGCTCTGTGGCCAGCCGCCGTTCTGCACGGGCGCCATCGAGCACCAGATACTGACCAAGGCGCCACGCCCGCTGGATGGTGTTTCGGGATGGCTGAACGAGATCCTCCTCCGCTGCCTGGCCAAGGACCCGAAAGATCGCCATGGGACGGCGCGGGAGCTATCAGAGGCGCTTCGAGCGGGCGCGTCCAGGGACGCGGCGCAGGCTTTGCCGGAGGCGCCGGCAGCGCTCCCCAAGGAGGCACCAGCGGCCCGGGAGCTTACTCCCGGGCCCGCAGGCAGGCCGAAGAAATGGCTCTTGTGGGCCGCAGTTGCAGTGGTCGTCGTCATCGCCGGGATAGCCCTGGGCTGGTACCTCGGGTTCCAGAGGCCTCGCGCCAAAGACGAGGATGAGTGCGACAAGGCCAGGAAGGCGGACAGCAAGGAGGGCTGGCAGGCGTACCTGGGCGAGCGCCCGGAAGGTGCCTGCAAGGAAGAGGCGAAGAAGCGCCTGGAGCAGATGGCCGCTGCGGAGCACGAGCGATTGGCGAGGATCGAGGCGGGGAGAAAGGCGGCCGAGGAGGAGAAGGCAAGGAGAGAGATACTTGCGAAGAGCAAGGACGTGAAGCAGCCGGGCAAGAATCTGTACTGGCTGCGGTGCCCGATCGGGCAGAGATGGACCGGCTCGTCTTGCAAGGGGAAGGCAAGGAAGATGAACTGGCACAAGGCCAAGAAGGCCTGCCCCGGCGGCTACCGGCTGCCAACGCGACAGGAGTTCGTGTCTCTGCTTGGTGGCTGTGATGCCAAGGTGAGAGACGGAAAAAATGGCGATTGCAACAAGTGCGCGAATAGCAGAAAATGCCGATCCATGTTCGGCAAGGACAAGCGTTATTACTGGTCGTCTTCTTCCTACGCGGCCGACTCGTCTCGCGCATGGTACGTGTACTTCTACAACGGCTACGTTTACAACTCCGACAAGGACTTTGACTGCAATGTTCGCTGCGTCAGGAGCGGGCCGTGATCGGCTCTTTGACTATTTGACCCTTTGACTCTTTTTTTTCGGGTGAAGCTTGTCTGGACCCAGCCTTGAGCACCCCCGCCCTTTGAGGTACCATCGAAACCCGTTCTTGTAGACGATGACCATGCTGGGCAAGGAGCATGCGGATGATGCGGGTGTGTGAACTGGTGGTGATGGTCCTGGTGTGGGTGGGGTTGGGCTGGGCCTCGGTGGCTGTGGCGGGGGAGGGGGATGATGGGGGATTGATCGAGTACAAGGTTGCCGCCAAGGAGGTGGGGGAGGGGCTCAAGGCCGAGCTCGAGGAGAAGTGCAAGAAGAGGGTGAAGAAGTGCCTGATCGAGGTGGTTCCGATCACGAAGACGGCCGGGCTTTCTCATGACGATTTGGATCTCATTCTTTTGAACGTGATGGATCCTTTGCGCGAGTTCCGTTTCTGGGCCAGCGACGATTTCCGGAAGCAGACCAAGGACCGGTTGCAGACGTTGTCGATCTACGACCCTGGGGCGACCATGAAGTTCTTGCGGTCCGGGCGCGGCGAGCGATACCAGCTCACCTGCTCGCTGACGCAGATCAAGCGCGAGAACAAGGTCGACCTGTCCTGCGCGCTGGCGGTGATGGCCTCGATCGTCTACCGCAAACATGCGGAGTTCCACCATCCGGATCACATCCAGGCCATGCGAGAGCAGGCGGACCAGCGCGAGCAGGAGCGCCGGGCGCAGGAGGCGGCTCGCGAGAAGCAGCAGGAGGAGGATGCCCGGCGCACCGAGCGGATGTGGAACATCATCTGGATCGCCGGCGGGGCGCTGATCCTCGCCCTCGTTTGCATTGGGGTCCTGCTGGCCTGGAAGAAAACACAGAAACGTCGATTCCTGGAGGCGCTCCCTCGGGTCAAGGAGCAGATCCAGGTGCACCTGGAGCGGGGCCAGTTCATCGCGGCCGAGGAGCTTATCCGGCGAGCGCTGCTGGCCGTGCCCGAGGACACCGAGCTTTTGGGCGCCGGGAACCGGCTTCAGATCGTCACCCAGGGCGACGCGCGGAAGGCCGAGGAGGCCTGGGTCAAGGTCCGCTGGGCGAAAGAGCTCCATGGCCGCAAGCGGGAGCACGAGCTTCTGCCGGCACTGGCCGAGATGAAGGCGCTGGCGCCTCACAACCCCGAGCTGGCCGAGATCTGCACCGACCTGGATCGAACCCGCCAGGCCTTGGAACGCGAGCAGGCCCTGGCGCCCCGGTTCGAGGAGGTCGAGCTGCTGCGCGGCCAGGGAAAGCTCGCCGAGGCGGGCCAGAAAGTCGACCGGCTTCTGGGCGAGGTGCCCTCGTCACAGAGGGCCGCGGCCCTGGCGGCCGGGATCAAGCTCGATCGCGAGGAGTCCGCCAGGCGCCTGGCCGAGGGCAGGGACAAGCTGCTCCAGGGGCGGTTTTCCGAGGCCGAGCAGGACTTCGCGCTGGCCCTCGAGAAGGACAGGAGCCTGTCCGAGGCCCGGCACCTGGTGGAGGACCTGGCCCGCGCCAAGATCGACAAGGGGCTGAAGCTGGTCCCCAGGGGCGCGGCCCGGGCCGTCCACCTGTGCTGCCAGGACACCATCGGCTGCGGGCGGGAGTTGGCCGAGATCTCCATCGACGACCACCTGGTCAGCCGCGAGCACTGCACCGTCTCGCTCAGGCAGGGGCAGGTGATGGTCGAGGATCAGGGCAGCAAGAACGGCACCTTCGTGCGGGGTGAGAGGATCACTTCGGACACCTTGCAGGACGGCGACGAGTTGAGCCTGGCCGAGGCGCATGACTTTCTCTGCCGGATCCACAAGGCGGGCGGCGCCGTGCAGGCGGTCGTGCTCGAGGGCGAGGTGGGCGCCTTCGTCATTCTGCAAGGTCGCCTGCCGGCCAGGCTCTGCTGCAAGGAGCTCGCGCCCGCAGGACCCGACGACGAGTTGATCCTGCTCGCCCGTGAAGGGCGCAAGTCGGTGCTGTTCCACGGAAAGCACGGCCTGGTCGTGCTCGCCCCGGGCAAGAAGGTAACCATTGCCGGAATCGATTACTACGTGGAGGTCCTCCAGTGAACAATTCGAACATGTCTCTGCTGCTGTGCTGCCTGCTCCTGCCCTGCTGCAGCGGCGCGGGCCAGAAAGTGAAAAAAGAGCCGGCCCCGGCCCCCGAGGCACAGCCCGCCAAGGCCGGCCGGGCGGAACCCGCGGTCGTGGAGAAGGCGCCGGCCGGGCCGCCCAAGTGCGAGTCCACCTGCCCGAAGGACATGTACTGCGGCTTCAGCCTGGTGAGCGTCCAGGGCTCCGACCTGGGTCAGGCCATCCGGGACGTCAAGAAGCAGGCCCGGAACGATCTGGCCAAGGGCATCAAGATGTGGATCAGGAGCGAGATGCGGGACTCGGTCGTCTACACGCGTGATGGGAAAGAAGAGCTGCTGAAGGAGAAGATCAACAAGATCACCGAGTACTACGTGGACATGGGCCTGGAGGGAGTGGAGGTCCGGCACGAGATCGACGATGCCAACGAGCGCGTGTGCGCCTTTGCCACGCTGTCCAAGGCCGAGTACCAGAAGAACGTGGCTTCGGACATCGCCGCCAAGGTCGGCCGGGTCCGGGACTCCTACATCAAGCACGAGGAGATGCTGGCCAAGGGGGATCCCAAGACGGCCATCGACTCGCTGCTGTCGGCCAGGAAGTGGCTGGTAAAGGACTTCGAGGAACTGCCGGTCAAGGCGACCCTTTCCGGGCGCGAGCAGGAGATGCACGCCGCCATCGAGGCGCGCCTGTCGCACGTCATCGGCCGGCTGTCGGTGGTGGCGGTCGAGAAGAAGCTGCCGTTCGGCGCCGACGGGAAGGTCAAGGGTCAGGTGGTGTTCAGCGTCAAGTACGAGGGCCAGACCGCCGACGAGGCGGCGGCCAACATGACCCTGGCGTTCTCGTTCGTCAAGGGCAAGGGCCGGGTAACGCCCGAGGGCGTGACCGGCCGCCTGGGCGCCGTGGAGGCGCGGATCTCCCGGGTCGAGCCGGGGCACGGAAACGCGATCCTGCGCGCCCAGCTCGTCATTCCGGGTGTCGATCTCAAGAGCTCGCAGCACCGGCTTCCCTACGCCGATGTGGAGCTGTACAAGGTGCCGGCCGTGGCCCTGCTCATCTCCACAGCGGGCGGCGGGACCATCTCCGGGGTCGAGGACAAGGTCAAGGCCATCGTTGCCGCCCGTGGCTTCGAGCTGGCCGAGGCGCCGCCCGGCCTCGGCGACGATCCCGGCTCGTCCGACTTCACCTCGCTGAAGGAGCACGGGGCCGACAACCTGGTCGTCATCAAGGTCAAGGCGAGCGGCTCCCAGCCGTCCAGGGCCGACCTGGCCCTTGGAAACGCGAGTGCAACCGTGTCGCTGTTCGACGTCAACTCGCGCAAGCTCCTGTACAGCACGATGGTCAAGAGCGGCCGGGGTTACGGCGCCAACGCCTCGGCCGCCCGCTGGAAGGCCATCTCCAAGCTGAAACCCAAGCTGTACAAGGAGATAGAGAAGGCATTGAAGAAGCACCTGTCCCGATAGCGGGCAATGGGAGGAGCCAGATCGATGGCCGTGTTCTGCAACAAGTGCGGCAAGGATCTTCTTGAGCAGTCACGTTTCTGCCCTTTCTGCGGGGTGGTTTCCAAAAGGACGGTGGATGGTTCGATCGCTTTCCAGGAGCCCGACGAGGGGCCGTATTGTCCAGCCTGCGGAAAACGAACCGTGGAGAAGAGCAAGCACTGTATGTGGTGTGGCCTGGACGTGCATGCGCGTCCAGAAGGTGCCGGTGCGCTCATCTGCCCGAAGTGCGTCGAAAAGAATCCTGAAGATGCTGGATTCTGCTCGCAGTGCCGGATGGACTTCGGCCAGTGGTTCGCCGAGTCGGGAGACACGGGCAAGCTGCTGGCTGGCCGCTACCGGCTCGAGAATGAGTTGGGCCGTGGTGGCATGGGCGTCGTCTACAAGGCGTACGACACGAAGATGGAGATGGCAGTGGCCGTCAAGATGGTCCCGCCAGAGCTGGCCAGGAACCAGAACGCCGTGGCAACCCTCAAGAAAGAGGCCAGGATCGCGATCAAGTTGACCCATCCGAACATCACGCGACTGTTCACCTTCGAGGAGGCGGGAAAAGAAGTCTTCCTGGTGATGGAGTACATCGAAGGTAAGTCACTAGAGGACGTCATCCAGAAGCGCGGCAAGCTGGAAGAGGGACACATCGTCGAGCTCGGGTGTGAGATATTGAAGGGACTCGAAGAAGCGCACAAGCGGGGCGTAATACACCGAGATCTGAAGCCTGCCAACATCATCGTGTCCAGTCAGGGCGAAGTGAAGATCCTGGACTTCGGCATAGCGCGTGTTCTCAAGGAAACCATGACCCGCTTTTCCCAGCAGGCGGTCAGCTCGTCCGGGACGTTGCTTTACATGCCCCCCGAGCAGATAAAGGGAAAGCAGGAGTCCCCGCAGAGCGACCTGTACTCATTCGGAGCGATGATATACGAGCTGCTCAGCGGCAACCCGCCGTTCTTCAGGGGCGCCCTGGAGCACCAGATACTTAACGAGGCGCCAGAGCCACTGAAGGGCGTGTCACCCTGGTTGAACGAAGTCGTACTGAGATGCCTTTCCAAGGATCCGGTCGAGCGGTACTCGACGGCCAATGAGCTTGCCAACGCTCTGACGACAGGCGGCAAGACCAGGCGGGCGCCTCCGAAAAAGCCGGCCCGTCCGGCTCCAGCGGCCCGCGAGCTTCCTTCCGGGCCCGCAGGCAAGCCGAAGAAATGGATTGTGTGGGCCGCAGCTGCGGCGGTCGTCGTCATCGCCGGGATAGCCCTGGGTTGGTACCTCGGGTTCCAGATGCCTCGCGCCAAAGACGAGGAGGCGTGCGAGAAGGCCAGGAAGGCGGACAGCAAGAAGGGCTGGCAGGCGTACCTGGGGGAGAACCCGCAGGGCATGTGCGCGGACCAGGCCCGCGATGGAGTAGCAGCGATAGAGAGGAGAGCGGACGAGGCTGCCTGCAAGAAGGCCAAGGATGCGGATACCGAGGCGGGCTGGAAGGCGTACCTTGGCGAGCGCCCGGAAGGAGCCTGCAAGGAAGAGGCGAAGAAGCGCCTGGAGCAGATTGCCTCTGCGGAGCGCGAGCGACTGGCGAAGATCGAGGCGGAGAAAAAGGCGGCCGAGGAGGAGAAGGCGAGGAAAGAGAGGATTGCGAAGATCAAGGACGTGAAGCAGCCGGGCACAAATCTGTACTGGCTGCGATGCCCGATCGGGCAGAGATGGACCGGCTCGTCCTGCAAGGGCAAGGCAAGGGAGATGAACTGGCACAAGGCCAAGAATGCCTGCCCCGACGGCTACTGGCTGCCCACGCGACAGGAGTTTGTGTCCCTACTGGGAGGCTGTGATGCCGATGTGAAGGGCGGAAAAGGAGGTAGTTGCAACAAGTGCGCGAAGAGCAGAAAATGCCGATCCATGTTTGGCAAGGACGAGCGTCATTACTGGTCGTCTTCTTCCGACGCGGCCGACTCGCCGTACGTGTGGAACGTGCGCTTCAACTCCGGCGACGTGGACTGCGGCGACAAGGACAACGACTTCGGTGTTCGCTGCGTCAGGAGCGGGCCGTGATCGGCTCTTTGACTATTTGATCCTTTGATCCTTTGATCCTTTGATCCTTTTTTCCGGGTGAATCTTGTCTCGACCCAGCCTTGAACACCCCCGCCCTTTGCGATACGATCGAAATCCGTTCTTGTCGACGATGACCATGCTGGTCAAGGAGTATACGGATGACGCGGGTGTGTGACCTGGTGGTGCTGGTCCTGGTGTGGGTGGGGTTGGGCTTTGCATCGGTGGCTGTGGCGGGGGAGGGGGATGAGGGCCCTGCCCAGGAGCAGGCCGACACCCCGCCCGGCCTGGACGACGGCGGCGAGGCCCGCACCTACACGGTCTCCGAGAAGGTCTGCGTCCCCACGGACGGCCGCCCCCACCGGATCGAGTTCGACCGCTGGGAGGAGCCGGCCGAGCGCGAGTTCGACCGCGACTACGAGGAGACCACCATCCGCAAGCGCCGCCTGCACGACCTCAAGGTCGAGATCTACCTCGCCAACCACACCGGCTCGAAAAAGTCGCTGCGCCTGGTCGAACGCGTGCCCGTGCCCGAGATCGAGCAGGTCGAGGTGGAGATCCAACAAGAGGAAACCACCGCAGGCTACGTCAAGGACGACCAGGGTCTGCTCAACTGGACCCTGGACCTCGAGACCGGCGAGGAAAAGCGCGTCGAGCTCGCATTCCGCGTGTCCATGCCCCATTCCGTGGTCTGGCATGGGTAAACAACGCAGAAAGGGAGTTGAGAAGACGATCTCGAGAGTCTAGAAAAATTCAGCAGAGAGGGAAAAAATGTCCCACTAGTGGGACATGGTTTCGGCAATAAATACAAGGAGATGACTCAAGAAATGAATTCAAAAAAGCCAAAAACAATGTCCAAGAAGTCCAAAAAGGTCGTTCGGCAAACAGGTCCATCTCGTGGGCCGGCTCCTCCGAGTGAGCTCGAGCGCGAGACCAAGAAGATTTTTCACCTCAAGACAGAGATCGCGCGCAACTTCTGGGACCTGGGCAAGTGCCTGGCGAAGGTCAATGATAAGAAACTCTACCGTTCGGGGTACTGGACATTCGAGGAGTACCTTCGAAAGAAGGTCAAGATAAGCAAGTCGTTCGCGTATCGGCTGATCGAGATGTCGAAGAAATTCACCAAGGCAACGGCGCTCAGACACGGGCAGGAGAAGCTCATGGGGATGATCGAGTATGCAAAGGCGACCCCGGAGGACGATCGTCCCATCGACGTGGCCAGGTACGAGATAGAGGTCCGCAGCCCGTCCGGAAAGATCACGACAAAGCCCTTCAAGGATACAACCGCCAACGAGCTCAAGCTCGCCGCATCCCGGCTGCGCCGCAGGGAGAAGCGTTCCCCGTCTTCCGCAACCATGCAGATCTCGCCCGGCGCAGCCAAGAAGACCCGGGAACGCATGAGCCGGTTCCTCTCCAATGCCAACCAGCTCCTCCGGAAAATGCAACCACGGCCTCGCCTGGAGATGTCAGTCGTCGAGCAAGGGGCCGACCCCTCGGTCTCGCTGAAGCTCTCCAACCTTGCCTTGTCCAGGCTGGCAGAGGTGTTCGGTCTCCTGGCCCAGGCGGCGGTGCTCGGTATCGTGGCCGAGGCGATAGGGGAGACGTTGAAGACTGTGAAGGAATAGGCGTGCTTCGACAGGCGGGCTGAGGGCAGCAGGGCAAAGGCATCAGCCACGAAGAGGCGAAGCAAAGGCTTCAGAAATGGCTGAGGTGATCTGAGCGCCGCACAAATGACAGCCTCTGCATACTGCAAGGGCTCAAGATTTTTCTGATCTCAGGATAGAGGTGGAAGCAGGGTGGGCACGCTCGTGCTGACCATCTGCTTACGCGGCTTTATAACCCAGTGCGCGAAGCACAGCCTTGGGCTCACGCTTGATAACGTTGAGTAGAACCATTGCCGGACCTTCGGGCTTACGCCTACCCTGCTCCCAGTTCCTAATGGTAGCCAAACTCACGCCAAAGATCTTGGCAAACTGCTTCTGGGTCAGCTTCAGTCCCCGCCTCAGAGAGCGAACATCTATCTCTTCAATCTTCACCTTACGTGCTCTCCCCATAGACCTGGCGCCCTTTGCATGGGCAATCGCATCTTCGAGACCCTCTCCAATGGCATTGAACGACTCTTTTGACATTTCCTTCCTCCTAGATTCTGTAGCTGTCTCGAAGTTCCTTGACGAGTCCAGCCAACGCTCTCCGCTCCGCCGATGTAAGGTCAACCTTTTCGTTTTTAGAAAACACCGTCAGCAGAAACACGGGAATGTCTTCGTTGTAGAAGTAGTATATGATCCTTACGCCCCTGCTCTTGCCTCTTCCCTTCACTCCAAAACGGACTTTCCTGATACCTCCTGTCCCTTTGATCACATCGCCACAGGTCGGATTCTTGGCTATCAACTCTATTGCTGACTCGACTTCCTCCCCGGTCATGCGGGATTTCACACGTTCCTGAAATGCCCTGGTCTCGACCACCGTTATCCATCTTTCCTCCATGAACAGATGGTAAGCCATTGGCGTACCCCCCGTCAAGTAAAAAGCACGCCAGGCATTCCTTCGCCGAACAGGACAGCCCGCACCGCCTCCTTGTCGCGAAGGTCGACCCGCGGCAGTCCCATGGGCCTGGCCTTCCAGCGAAATGCCCGCGGCTCCCGCCTTCGATCCAATACTTCCTTGACACCCCCCTGAAATCTCTGTAGAAAGAGATAATGTCGAAATTCCCTATCCTTCCGTGAGCCAAGGCCGGGAGGTTGAAAGGAGACAAACAGTGCACGTGAGCGATATTCCTGAAATTGCCCAGTTGAGTACGCCGGAAAAGATCCTGTTGATTGAGGATCTGTGGGACAGCATCGCTTCGGATGAATCCAGCGTGCCTGTGCCTCAGAGCCACATGGAGGAATTGGACAGAAGGTCTAAGAGCTATGAGTCTGATCCGGGAAGCCTTCTGTCTCTTGAAGAACTCCAGGTAAGGATAGATGGAAGGAAATGACATACACCCTACCGCTATTCTGTCATCCCCTCCCGTCGCGCTGGCGGCGCATGTTTCCTCGAGGGAGGATACCGTCCGCCACCTCGCGGTAGACCGCCCAGAACCCTTCCATCTCGGAGATGGTACGCACGTGCGGAAGCTCCAGCAGGGCGTCGACGTGCTCCGTGGCCTGCTCCAGGCCCAGTGGGTTGGGAAAGATGACCGGGTGGGTACTGGTCTGCAAGAAAGCCATCACGGTCGGCCAGGCGAGGCACATCTATTTTGCTTGCCGGGCTTTTCCAGATGCCTTGCCATCGAGCTGCCCAAGCGACGTTGATTCACCTGTTTGCGTCAACAGACTGACCCAATATTGCCAATTTGCGTCAATTGGTTGACTTTAGATGTGACTTGCGGTCGATCATGTTCCTGGCCCTGGATGTGGCGGATGTGCGTGGTCAGGCCGATCTGCCGGAGGCGACTTCAGATCGAGCGGCGCACAGGGGCGCACTTCAGTTGGGTCCTCAAGAGCTTTTGTCGGTGGGCCTTTGAATCTACTGGAGGAGTATATATCTCGCACAACGTGGTATATCTTTGAGCCGTGCGCGCGCCCCAAAGGGGCGCAGGAATACAGCCTGGGGCTTCAGCCCCAGGTTTGGAGATGTAAAGAAGAATCCGCCCTGAAGGGGCGGAGGAATCCCAAGCCGCGCCCATTCAGGGCGCTCGGATTTATTACCGACTCTTCCTGGGGCTGAAGCCCCAGGCTTTATTCCATCACCCCTTCGGGGTGAATCTGTTGGAAGACCAAAAGATGAGTTTGCGCTTATGTTGCTCGTTCCCCCAGGCCCCCGTGGAAAAAGATCCAACTCAAATAGTCTCAGATCCGAACCAGGCCCGTGAACCAGATACCCGTGGGCCCTTACCGGCCGGCAAAACACCAAAGAGCCCATCGTCAACTGAAGCCGAGACGCCCTGCACCACGACGTCCAGTCGGCCATCGCCGTGATCCCCGTCCACCTGTTCCTGCTGTCCCTGCCAGGCGCCTGACGCGGCCGGGCCGCAGCAACAAACCCAGGCAGATCATGGCCAGCAGCCACCCCGGACCTTCGGCTGACGTAGCGGCCGATCCGCAGCCGCAGCCGGAGTCGCCGTCGCCGCAGGTGAAGGCGTGGTGGATGCAGACGCCGCCTTCGCAGGATTCGTCGGCGGTGCAGGGGTCGCCGTCGTCGCAGGGGGTGCCGTCGGGGGCGGGCTGCGGCTGGCACAGGCCGGTGGAGGGGTCGCAGAAGCCCTGCTTGCAGCCGTCGTTCAGCCAGGAGCAGTCCACGGGGACGCCGCGGCACCGGGCGTTGGCGCAGGCGTCGTTTTCGGTGCAGGGATCGCCGTCGTCGCAGGGGGCGGTGTTGTGCAGGTGGCCGCAGGTGCCGTCCGGGCGGCAGAGGTCGTCGGTGCAGGGGTTTTGATCTTCGCAGGAGAACGGGGTGCCCCGGCACAGGCCGCCTTCGACGCACGCGTCGGTGTGGGTGCAGTCGTCGTTGTCGTCGCAGGGGGTGCCGGGGGGCTCGCACGGGCCCTGGCCGGGGGTGCCGAGGAACAAGAAGGCCTTGCCCGAGTCCTGGGCGGTGCCGTCCGCGGCGTAGGCGCCGACGAGCAGGTCGGCGGCCCCGTCTCCGTTGACGTCGCCGGCCGGGGCGACCGCGCCGCCGAAGCCGGCGCCGGTCTGGGCGTCTCCGGACGAGGAGAAGGACGGCGGGGTGAGCGGACCTCCCGGCGAGCCGTCGAAAAGGAAGGCCCGGCCTCCATTCGAGGCGGCGGTGGAATCGCCCGGAGCGCCGATGAGCAAATCCGGAAAACCGTCGTCGGCAACGTCGCCGGCGCAGGCCACGGACCAGCCGAACCCGGCCCCGGTCCGGTCGGAGCCGGAGTCGACCCACCAGTAGGCCTGGTGCAGGCCGGATTCCGGATGGCCGCCCTGGTAGACGTACGCCCGGCCGGCGCCGCTGTTGGGCGTGTCGTGGCCTGGCGCGCCCACGATCACCTCGTAGAAACCGTCGGCGTTCACGTCGCCGGCCGAGGAGACCGACCAGCCGAACTGGGCCGAGGCCTGGGCGTCGCCCGAATCGGCCCAACCTGGAGAGGCCGCAAGACCGGCATCCCCTCCGAGAAACAAGAAAACGCGGCCGGTGTCGGAGTAGGCCAGGTCATACAGGTTGGCGCCGATCACCACGTCGTCGCGGCCGTCCCCGTTGACGTCGCCCGCTCCGGCAACGCTCCAGCCGAAGCCGGCCCCGGCCTGGCCGTCGCCTTCCGAACTCCAGGCCGCGCCCTGGCCCAGGCCGCCTGATGATCCGTGGAACACGAAGGCCTTGCCCGGGGAGGCGGACGGGCCGTCTGCGAAGCTCTCGGCCGGCGCGCCCACTACCACGTCGTCGTAGCCGTCGTCGTTCACGTCGCCGGCGCGGGCCACCGAGGTGCCGAAGAAGGCGCCGGCCTGGCCGTCGCCTTCCGACGTCCAACTCGCCGGCAGGGGTCCGTTGAACGAGCCCCTGAACAGAAAAACCTTGCCGGTGCCGGTGCGCGAGGGAGCCCCGACCACCAGATCGGAGTAGCCGTCGCCGTCGACGTCGGCCGAGGCGACCGACCAGCCGAACAGCGCCCGGTTCGCGTCATCGCCCGATGAGCTCCAGGCCGGCTGGGCTGACAGGCCGTCGGCGTTGCCGTAGTACAGGTAGACCTTGCCGGCCGAGGGATTGCCGGTGTGGAAGAACGGGGCCGCGACCACCACGTCGTCGAGGCCGTCTTTGTTCACGTCGCCGGCGCCCGTGAGACTCCAGCCGAACCAGGCGCCCTGCTGGTCCTCGCCGGCAGCCTCCCAGGCCGGGTCGATCAGCACCGGGTAGCGAGACGCGCCCCACACCCGGATGTCGAGCCTGCCCGGGGCCAGCTCGAAGGCGGCCGCGATCTCGCGCCCGTCCGCGTCGAAGGCCCGCGGCGCGCTGGCCCGCAGCACTGTACGGCCGGCGTGTGCCACGAACAGCTCGCCCGCTCGAAGCTCGAGCGCCACCGGCCCCTGCACGCCTGCGCGCAGGACGAACTCCGGACCCAGGTCGCGGTGCACCCGGAAGCTCTGCTTCAGAGCTTCCGGGCTGTTTCGAAGCTCGTGGGTGAGCAGGTCGGAGTGGAGGACCAGAACCCGGTCGGCCGAGTGTTCGATGCGACCGTTGCCGACCGGCACGCTGCCGTCGTCTCCGGCCAGGGCCAGGGGCCGGTAGCGAAACGCCCAGGACCCGCGGCCGGACAGCAGGTCGTCTACCCGCTCCACCTCGGTTCCCTGGGGGACCAGGCTGAACCCGCGTTCGTCGACCAGGGCGCGGAGGGTGCTCCGGTTCAGCACCCGGGTGCCGGTCGGGTGGTGGACGAAGGCCTGCAGTGAGTCGTGGAGCAGGCGGGAGTGGGCCTGGTGGTGGAAAGAAGTGGGTTTCAGGACGGCGGCTGCGTCGGGAGCGGGGGGGGATTGGCTGCAGCCAGAGGCCAGTATGAGAATCAACCAGGATAGACCGGTTTTTTGGGGAGGAGGCATGGTTCGGCTCCCTTGGGCGAAGGACCGTTGGGGTCTTTTCTCGATCCTACCGGGAGCCGGCCGCGAGTCAAATGGATAGGGATCTATCAAAAACAGGGGCGCGATTTATCGCGCCCCTGCAACGACCACAATGAATCTCCTGATCTAGAAGAATCCCTGGACGCCCAGGTAGCCGATGGGCACGCCCAGAGAAGAGCCCTGATCGTCCAGCCCCATGTGGTAGCCCAGATGCATTCCCAGGTCGATACCTATGTGCGCATTCATGGGGATGAGGATCCCGACAGGCACGATGATATCGAGCCACTTTGATGAGTCGCCCTCGTCGGGTTTCAACATGGTCATTCCGACCATCGCGCCGGCGTAGATGGCCATGGAGCCCATGGGAATGAAGTACTTGGCGCCGACATCGATGCCGAACTCCATCGGGAACCAATCCTTATATAGTTTGCCGAAGCCCTTTCCGAAGCTCAGGGCACCGACCAGTGCCAGGTTGTCCATCAGGAAGTAGCCCCCGCTGGGCATGGCCCTGAGCATGAATCCGGTCTCTTTGTCTCCCTCATCCGGAATAAACATGTCGAGGCTGAATGTCACCGACCCGCCCAGTTGTATGGTGCCCTTGGTGAGTTGCAGGTCTTCGGCCAGTGCGGACGGCGCTATCATCGCTACGATCAGCCCTACCAGTAACAACCTTTTCATGATTCTCCTCCTTTGATCGAGAATATGGTGTTACTACACCTGACTACGTCCGACTACATGCGTTAGCGGACCGCATAGACGCGCGCATGTCAAGAAAATTCACACAAAAATTTATTGGAGTTTCTAAGGCCTTACGTCAGCGAGGCCGGGGGAGCATGCTTCTCGGCCTTGTGGACCTTGCCCTGGAGCTTCTTCTCCAGTTTCTTGAGTCTCTTCTCGACCTTCTTCAGTTTCTCCTCCAGCCTCTTTTCCATGTTCTCGTGTCTTTTGAGGATTTTGATCTTCTTCTTCAGGATCGGGTCGGAGAGCTTCTCGAACACCTCGGCGTCGATCATCTCGCCGAAATCCCCGGGGTCGAATTGGAAGTCGAAGTCGAAATCGAAGTCTCCTTCTTCTCCGACACGGTGCAGGAACTTGCCCACGTTCACGAACGGTCGCTTGCGCTTGTCCAGGAAGGCCTTCAGGTCCTTGCGGGCGCCCGAGCGCACCACGCGCAGCTTCACCTCGTCGCCCTTCTTCTTCGCGCCGATGAGGCGACCGATCTTCATGGCCGAGCGCACCTTCTCGCCGTCCACCGTGACCAGCACGTCTCCGACCTTGATGCCGGCCCTGGAAGCGGGGCTGTCCGGTTCAACCTTGCCGATCAGCACTCCGGCGTCCTCGTCGCCCGAGTAGTGCTTGCGCAGCTGTGGGGTCAGGCTGACCAGGTGGACGCCCAGGAATCCGCGCGGTCCAAAGCCGAACCGCTTGCGGATGATCTTCCCGGTGCCGTCGTCCTCGACCACCTCGACGAGGCCTCCCCCCTCGCCGCAATCCTGGTCGCCGACGACCATCACCTTGACGTGTTTCTTCTTTTCGATTTTTTCGGTCTTCTCGTCGTCCGCTCCGGCCGGGGCGACGGCCAGGCAGCCGACCAGCAGCACTCCCATAGAGATCTTTCTCTTCATGACCTTCCTCCTGATTTTTGATCCTTAAAGGTTAGCTTTGCGGAACCGGACCGCCCGGGACCCGGGGTCGGTACTGTGTTGGGCGAGCTTATGCAGGTCGATCACGTAATCCACGCTGTCCGTGCCGCCCAGGTACAGGATCCGGGGTTCATGCCGGCTCTGCCTCAGCATCGCCAGCTCGGCGCTCAGTCGATCGTGTGCTTTCTTCAGGGCGGCAAGCTCGGCCCGGGCCTGCTCCTGCCGGGCCTTTTCGGCCAGGTGCATCCAGGTCGGAACCGCCACCGCCGCGACCAGCAGGCAGGCAGCCGCCACCACGGCGAACCTGTGCCAGGTGCGCGCGGGCGCCCGCGGCTCGCGCAGCCGCGCGAGAGTCCGGTCGGTGAAGCCTTCCGAGGCGGGCACGTCGGGCATCTGCTTCAGCAGGTCGCGAAGATCGTGGTCGTTCATGCTCCGCCTCCCTCCACGTACGGGGCCAGGCTCTGCTTGAGCATCCGGCGACCGCGGTGGACACGGGACTTGACCGTGCCCTCGCGCTGGCCGGTGGCCCGGGCCACCTCGGCGTAGGCCAGTCCTTCGATCTCGTGCAGCACCAGGGGGATGCGAAAGCGGACCGGCAGGGCCGCGATCGCCCGGCCGAGCTTCGCCTGCAGCTCGGTCCGCTCGAGCTCCCCGTCGGGCGTCTTGGCGGGTGGACCGCCGTTGCCGCTCTGGAGGAACCAGCGCCGCAGCCAGCGTCGCCGCTGGTCGCGGCGCAGCTCGGACGCGGCCAGGTTGGAGGCGATCCGGTACAGGTAGCCCGCGAGCTTGCCATGCTCCGAGTAGCCCGGGGCGTACCTGTACAGCCTGATGAACGTCTCCTGGGCCAGATCCTCGGCCAGGCCCCGATCCCCGGTCAGCCGGGCCAGGTAGGCGACCACCGGATCCCTGTGCCGATCCACCAGCAGGGCGAACGCTCGCTGGTCTCCCTTGCTCACTCGCTCCATCAGCTCCGCGTCGCTCGGCTCCAAGTGGTGCAACCTCCATCAGGTATAACGCTGCGGACGCCGAATTGGTTCCCGATCCGGGTGTCTTTTTCGTCGGCGTCGGCGTCGGCGTCGACGTAGGCGGGTTGTTGGGCCGATTGGGCTGAAGATCGGAAGGATCGGTCACCGGGGACGTCCTTGAGTGGATCAGTTGGGCCAGAGAAGCTCCACAGTCCGTCTACGTCTACGCCTACGTCTACGTCGACGTTGTGGGGCGTGCTGGGCTGGTCGGTATGGCTTGTCAGCCCGCTCGGAAGTTCATCCGCAGGGTGTGGCTGGAGATGGCGATCTCTTCGCCGCCTTTTATCTTGAGTTTGCTTATCTGCTCGCCGTCCACCCAGGTGCCGTTGGCCGAGTTCAGGTCCTCGATGAACCAGCCGGTTCGCTCGCGGGTGATGACGGCGTGCTCGCGGGAGATCGAGCGGTGGTGGATGACGTGATCGCACTTGCTGCCGCGGCCGATCAGGAAGACGTTCTTGCGGATCGGGGTGAAGGGCCCGTCGTCGATCTGCAGGTAGAGAACGTCCCTGGGCTGCTTTGGCCTGGTCTTGGCCTTGCCGGGCGCCGAGGACGGGCGGGCGGGCCTCCTCGAAGCCGCCGGCCTTCCGGCCCGTCCGGGCGGTGGTGCCGGCTCGGCCTCGTCCAGGAGGTCGAACCCGACCGGCGACGGCACTTCCACGGCGTTGACCTTGATGCGGCCGAGCTTTTTTCCCAGCTCGTACATGGCCAGGTTGACCAGCTGGTCCGTCTCCAGGCCCGTGTCCTTGCTGAGCTGCTTCAGAACGCTCAGCAGCTTCGGGTCGAACTGAACCATCTTGCGTACGGGGTTGTCCATGGTCTTTCTCTGGACCCATTGTATACCGCAGATTTGCGCGCTGATCAACTTTGGGGGCGATCGGTTCAACTCAAGAACCTGTTGAAGCTGCCCAGCTCGATCCCGGGCACCCGCCTTCTCAGCTCGCGCACGAACGTCCGCATGCCGAGCGGTTCGCCGCCGGCCGGTTCCATGGCCGACAGGAATCGGTCCGGGTCCAGGTCC
>SDBT01006930.1_pt1 | contig 18721 bp, 14 predicted proteins | sample 2277101 | NCBI WGS metagenome assembly SDBT01 (sample SAMN10404973, study PRJNA504765) | marine sediment metagenome | isolation source: marine sediment core GS10_PC15, 103 cmbsf | place: Arctic Ocean: Southern Knipovich Ridge | collected 2010
GGGGAGGGATGGATTCGAACCAACGTAGGCAACGCCAACGGGTTTACAGCCCGCCCCATTTGGCCGCTCTGGCACCTCCCCCATGTCACTGCTTTGCTATAAAACACTTATGAAATCAAATATCAGATAAGCTCCCCATAGCAAAAGCAAAATCCCCGCAACAAAAGGGATTGCTTTAAACCTTTTTATTCTAAAACTTAACCACGCCAAAAACAGACCTAGCGCCAGAATTCCTCCAATTATAGCTATTCCTTGTGCTATCATGTTCATCCCCTTTCCCTATTTTGCCCTGACCTCTTCTTTGAGCATATCCTCCTCTAGTTTCGCTTGAGCAGCAGCTAGACGAGCAATTGGAATTCTGTACGGAGAACAACTAACATAGTCCAGCCCTATACGATGGCAAAATTTAACCGAGGAAGGTTCTCCCCCATGTTCCCCACAAATACCTACTTCCAAGTCTTTATTTGCCTTACGACCTCTCTGCGTTCCTATCTCTATCAGTTCTCCTACTCCTTCCTGGTCAAGTATTTCAAAAGGATTATCTGTCAAAATCTTATCCTCAAGATAAATAGGAATGAATTTTCCTTCTGCATCATCTCGGCTAAAACCAAAAGTAGTCTGCGTTAAATCATTGGTACCATAAGAAAAGAAATCTGCTTGTTGAGCAATTTTGCCTGCACAAAGAGCAGCACGTGGTAACTCAATCATTGTTCCTACTTTGTACTCAAACTTCACCTTCTTTTCTTCCATTACTTCTTCAGCTATTCGGATAACTTCTTTTCGAAGAATAGCTAACTCTTTTTCATTAACGACAAGGGGAATCATTATCTCGGGCTTAACACTAATCTTTTCTGCAATCAACTCTGCTACTGCTTCAAAAACTGCCCTTGCCTGCATATCATAAACCTCAGGAAAGGTTATTCCTAGTCTGCAACCCCGATGTCCCAACATAGGATTCACCTCTCTTAGAGCTACTATTTTTTCCAGGAGAGACTCTTTCTCCCTTACTCTCTTTTCGTCAGTCTTTTCCATTCTTAATTTACTTACTTCCACAAGAAGGTCTTCATAATTGGGTAAAAACTCATGTAATGGTGGATCTAATAGGCGAATAATGACGGGTAAACCTTCCATCTCTTTTAGAATTCCTTTAAAATCATCCTTCTGCATTGGCTCTAGTTTTTCCAGAGCCTTTTTCCTATCTTCTTTATTTTCAGCTAAAATCATTTGCTGAACATAAGGCAGTCTTTTCTCTCCAAAAAACATGTGTTCAGTTCGGCAAAGTCCCACTCCCTCTGCTCCCAGTTCACGGGCTAACCTGGCATCTCCAGGAGTATCTGCATTAGCTCTCACGCCAAGAGTCTTTATCTCATTTGCCCATTTCATGAGTTCTGTAAACTCCGCACTTAGCTCAGGTTCAAGAGTGGAGACTTTTCCTTTTATTACTCTTCCTGTGTTTCCATCTAGACTGATAAAATCACCCTCTTTAAACGTAAACCCATTTACCCGAAATTCTTTCTCTTTTTCATTCACTTTTATAGCTTCACAACCAGCCACACAACACTTGCCCATCCCCCTGGCCACTACAGCGGCATGCGAAGTTCTCCCTCCTCTTGCCGTAAGGATTCCTTCAGCTACAGCCATTCCGTGGATATCCTCAGGAGAAGTCTCTTTACGAACAAGAATCACTTTTTCTCCTTTTTCAACTAATTCCACAGCTCTATCCGCAGTGAAAACAACTCCTCCTGTGGCTGCTCCTGGAGAAGCTGGAAGCCCGCTAGCAAGTACTTCTAGCTTTGCCTGGGGATCAATACGTCGGTGTAGAAGTTGATCTAGTTGACCGGGCTCTATTCTCATTAGAGCTTCTTTTTTGTCAATCAACCCCTCTTTAACCATATCGCAAGCTATTTTTATTGCTGCCTGGGCGGTTCTCTTACCACTCCTGGTTTGAAGCATAAAAAGGGTACCCTTCTCTATAGTAAACTCAAAATCCTGTACGTCTCGATAATGCCGCTCCAGCTTCTCAGTAATATCGACCAACTCCGCATTGATTGCTGGCATCTTCTTCTTCAAGGTAGAAAGAGGCAGGGGGGTCCGTATCCCGGCAACTACATCTTCTCCCTGAGCATTAATCAGGTATTCTCCGTACAATTCTTTCTCTCCCGTAGCCGGATCTCGAGTAAAGCCAACTCCGGTACCGGAATCATCTCCCATATTTCCAAAGACCATTGTCTGAACATTAACTGCTGTTCCCCAGTGCTCAGGTATTTTGTTGATTTTGCGATAACTAATAGCCCTTTTATTATTCCAGGAAGCAAAAACCGCATCTATAGCCATTCTAAGTTGTTCAAAAGAATCCTGAGGAAATTCAATTCCTTTTTCCTTCTCTGTAAGCTCCTTGAACTCATCCGTCAGTTCTTTTAAGTCCTCCCCAGTCAACTCTATATCATCCTGCACACACCTGACTTCCTTCTTCTTCTCAATGAGTTTCTCGAACTTCTCCGCCGGAATTCCTAAAACTACATTACCGAACATCTGGATCAGCCTTCTGTAAGCATCGTAGGTGAAACGTAGATTGTTTGCTTCTTGAATCAGCCCTTCTGCTGAAGCATCATTTAGTCCTAGATTAAGAACAGTGTCCATCATCCCTGGCATAGAAATTCTTGCTCCTGAACGAACAGACACTAAAAGAGGTCTTTGCCTGCTGCCAAACTTCCTGCCAGTAGCTTGTTCTACCTTCTTAAGATTCTCTTTTATTTGCTCTTCCAGATTATCCGGATATTTATGTTTAGCTGTATAATATAGACATGCTTCAGTACTAATAGTAAAACCTGGCGGTATTCGAACGCCTAAATTGGCCATTTCGGCCAGATTGGCTCCTTTGCCACCCAGGAGATTCTTCTTTTCAGCTGAACCTTCAGCCCTATTTTGCGCAAAAAAATATACATACCCCCCCATTTCTTTCCTCTTTTCCTTTCCCTTAGTGTAATTATTATGTGTTCTAGGTTAACTCTTGTATTCTATAAGAATCTCCCTTTATTGTCAAGTCTTCATTTTCGAATATTATAAAAGAACTTTATCTAATGTCAAGTAAAGCCTCGGACAATTTCTTCCGTCACCATTCTGGTATATCATAAGAAAAAACCTTAAAATTCACACAGTAATACTATTCACACTCTCTTCATCTTCGATATACTACATATTATATACGCCTAAATAATGTCTTTCGGCGGTGATGTGAATTCCTCTGCTTCAAGCAATCTTCAGCACAGCCTCGTATCTAGCATGACATATGCCTTGTGTGTTTCAAAGCTTTTTTCCGAGGTACGAGATACTAGCTAGATACGATTCGCTGTTCACTCAGGTGATAGTTCCTTTAGGTACTTGTAAAACTCACTATCTGTGGTCATAATCAACCGGGTGTCTTTATCCATTGTACCTTCATATATCTCCAGTGTCCTCAAGAATGAATAGAATTCGGGACCATTACTCAAAGCATCTGCATAGACCTTGGTGGCTTCCGCATCGGCCTGTCCTATGATCTCCTGAGCCGTTCTGTAAGCCTCAGAAGTAATTCTTTGTAGTTCTTTCGCTCTCATTCCTTCGATTTCAGCTCTCTTTCCTTGACCTTCGGAACGATACTGCTCAGCCACTCTCTTTCTCTCGGCGATCATCCTCGCATAAACACCTTCTCTTACCTGCTCCACATAATTAAGTCTCTTAATTCTTACGTCTACCAATTCTATCCCGAATTGAGGAACGAGCGGAGCAGCCTCTTCCAGGATTCCCCTGCTTATTACTTCCCGGCCGTATCGCACTATGCCTATATCCTCTTCAATTTCCAAGCTTTCATCCGTCTGAGCAAACTCTCTGCCTGAATCCCTCACCAATTCATAAAGAAGATGATTGGTGATTTGATTTCTGGTAGCGGAGTCGATAATATCATCGAGCCTTCCCAGGGCCGTCGTCTCCCGTCCCACTGACTGAAGAAACTTGAGAGGATCAACAATCCTCCAGCGAGCGGTAGTGTCAACCCAGATATATCTTTTATCTTTTGTAGGCACCTGTGTAGGAAGGCCATCCCAGGCCAAAATACGTTTTTCAAAATAGTTTACCTTTTGGACAAAAGGGATTTTTAGATGAAGACCGGCCTCAGTAATAGGCTCACCGATAGGCTCACCAAATTGGGTGATGATTACCTGCTGAGTTTGGTCTATGGTATAGAAACTCCCTCCTACAACAATCAAGCCCACAATAACTATCACTATTACAGGAATCCATCGCTCTAACTTCATTTGCCTGCCTCCTTCTCATCCAGCGACAGAAGAGGAAGTATCCCTTTCTGTTCCGAATCGATGATATACTTTGTCCCTATCTTAGGCATTATTCTCTCTAGCGTCTCCAGGTAGAGCCTTCTTTTAGTAACATCCTTTGCCCTATCATATTCTTGCCAGACGGCCACGAATTTATTAGCATCTCCGGCGGCTCTATTTGTTCTATTAACTGCATACCCTTCTGCCTCGCTAATGGTCTGCGACGCTTCTCCCTTTGCTTTGGGGATAACCTTATTATATGCTTCCCAGGCTTGATTAATGGTCGTCTCTCTATCCTGTTTAGCTACATTGACCTCATTAAAGGAATTTTTTACTGGATCAGGTGGATTGACATCTTTTAATTTTACCGTGGTTATCTGAATTCCTGTATCGTAGTTATCCAGAATCTGCTGAAGTTTTATTTGCATGTCCAGTGCTACCTCTATTCGCCCCACCGTCAAAACCTCATCTACACTCCTGTCTCCCACTATCTGCCGCATAGCCGATTCAGCAATATTCCTGATAGTTTCCTCAACATTTCTCACTTCAAAGAGGTAAAGGAAAGGGTCCTTAATTTTGTACTGGACAACCCACTCCACCACAGCTACATTCAAGTCGCCGGTCAACATCAAAGATTCACTTTCAAATCGCCCTAACGCATATATAGTTTCTATCCCGGCTTGCAGTGTCCTGAAACCAAACTCCTCCTTGAAGATATACTTTACCCTCACTTTGGTCACTGATTCCGCGAAGGGCAGTTTAGCATGTAGCCCTGGTTCTGTAGTCCTTGCATATCTACCCCATCTCTTAATTATTCCTACCTCCTCGGGTCCAATCGAGTAAAAAGTGGCGACCAGAACAACTATAACAATAATTCCTATTATTCCCCGTACAATCCACTTTTTCGGTATTGTTGGCATAGGAAATTTAACTTCTCCTTCTTCATAAGCCACAGTTCTTCCTCCTTTGCATCATATTTTCGTCTTTAAACAAGCTCACCTCCTTGGTCACCTCATAACAAGTGTCCTACTCAATTCTTTGCGGGTCATCTTGTAAGTATTCAGTAAAGTACGTTCCTTCTTGTCATTACCAGGAGCTCTAAAGGCCTTGAAAACGAGCTGGCAATCTCTGATGCAGATTAAGATTGCACCACTCCGTTCACTTTTCGTATCACGCGATACGCACCGCCCACGAGGCATAACGACTACCCGGGCTTGCTCGCAATGTTCACCGAGTATTTACACGATAAACCAGAACAATGACTATTGCGAGCCAATTTCCCATTGGCAAAGACATAAGGCAAGGAGAGTATATCATATTTAAAAAAGAATGCAAATCAGGAGTAGTTCATTGTTCATTGAACACCTTAGACTTGAGGTTTTAATCAATGACCAATGAACAATGAACCGTCTTGACTTTTGCCTATGAGTGGAATAAGATATAGCCAACTTAAGAATTAGTCGATAGCAAAAAAGGAAGCAAATGGACATCAGGGAAGATATCTCAGGAATAGCCCGCCAAGCTAGAACCGCCAGCCAGGAACTTGCTAATCTATCCTCTAGCACAAAAGACAAAGCTTTGTTGAGAATGGCTGAAAACATAAGAAAGAATAGAAAAAGAATAATAGAAGAAAATGACAAAGATGTCAAACTGGCTAAGGAAAAGGAATTATCAAAGGCTCTGATAGATAGATTAAGCCTGGATGAGAAACGGATTGATAAAATGTCAAAAAGCCTGGAGGACATTGCCAGCACAGAAGACCCAATAGGAAGAATAGAAAACATACAAAAGAGACCAAATGGACTTCAAATTGGTAAAATGATTGTACCTCTGGGAGTAATTGGTATTATTTATGAGGCACGGCCCAATGTCACTGTAGATGCAGCAGCGCTCTGCCTGAAAGCAGGCAATGCTACTATTCTGCGAGGAGGCTCGGAAGCCATCTACTCTAATATTATTCTAGCTGACCTCTTAATAGAAGCTGGCCAAGAAACAGAATTACCTTCAGGGACTATTCAACTGATAAAAACCACTGATAGAAGGGCAGTAACAGAAATGTTGAAGTTAGACGAGTATATAGATGTAATTATTCCCCGCGGGGGGGAAGAGCTCACCCAGGTAGTTATGGAAAATTCCACTATTCCTGTAATCAAGCACTATAAAGGTATCTGTCATATCTATATAGACGAAGAGGCAGATCTAAGAATGGCTGAAGAAATTTCCTTCAATGCTAAAGTGCAGCGACCAGGAGTCTGTAATGCTATGGAAACACTTTTGGTAAATGAGAAAATTACTGCCGAATTTCTTCCTGGAATGATTAAGAGACTACAAGAAGCAGCAGTAGAGATTCGGGGAGATGAAAAGACCTGTCGAATTGTAACAGGAATTAAAAAAGCTTCTGAAAAGGATTGGCAAACTGAATATTTGGACCTTATCCTCTCTATTAAAGTAGTGGAAGCAATCGAGGAGGCAATTGACCATATCAATAATTACGGCTCTCATCATTCTGACGCTATCATCACCAATAACTACTCAAAATCGAAGCAATTTCTACAAAAGATAGACTCAGCAGCTGTCTATGTTAATGCCTCAACCAGATTTACTGACGGAGTAGAATTTGGGTTAGGAGCAGAGATAGGTATCAGCACCCAGAAGCTACATGCCCGTGGCCCTATGGGGGTAAATGAGTTAACCAGTACTAAATTTATTATATGGGGGGATGGACAGATACGGGAATGAGAATAATCAAAATAGATCCTGCTCGACCAGAAAAAGAAAAAATCGAAAAAGCAGTGTCCCTGCTCAAAAATGGCAAAATAGTAGCTTTTCCCACTGATACAGTTTATGGGCTAGGCGTTGACGCTGAGGATGCAATAGCTATTGACAAACTATATGAAATAAAAAAAAGAGCTAAGGATAAACCATTGGTACTATTCTTAGGAAGAAAGGAAGACTTCATTTTCTTTGCGGAGGTAGTCTTCCTCTCTGCTCAAAAATTAATAAACAAATTCTGGCCCGGACCCTTGACTCTCCTCTTTAAAGCAAATAAAGCCTCTCCTGTCAAACTGGTGAGCAAAGAGGGGAAGATTGGAGTGAGATTCCCCGACCACCCCGTCCCTAACAGTATAACCAAAAAAGGGGGATTTCTTTTGGCTACCACCAGCGCCAATCTTTCCGGTGCTCTCTCTCCTTCTAGGCCACAGCAATTAAGCAAAATCCTGGCTGAGAATATAGATCTGATTCTTGAAGGGGGAAAAACTCTCATCGGTAAGGAATCAAGCGTAGTAGATGTCACTTGCCTACCTCCTCGTCTGATTAGAGAAGGTTCGCTTTCCTCAAAAGAAATAGAACAAGCATGGAAAAAAGAAAGTGATATTTTATTTGTTTGCACAGGTAATACCTGTCGTAGTCCTATGGCAGAAGCCATTGCCAGGAGACTCTGGCAAGGGAGAATAAGAGAAAAGATGAAAATACATTCAGCAGGAACAGTTGCTTTGTCAGGGTTTAAAGCATCTCCTTTAAGTAGAAAAATGATGAAGAAGAGAGGAATAGATATCAATTTACATCGAAGCGCTCCTTTGAGCTCGAAAACGGTGGAAGAGGCTGATTTAATTCTGGTAATGGAACAAGAGCACAAAAAACAGATCCTCTATACCTCACCATCTGCTGAAGGTAAGGTGTTCTTACTTAAACATTTTGCCCTGGGGATAGAAGAAGATATTGACGATCCCATAGGAGGTTCGCCGCAAAATTACCAGGAATGCGCCCAGCAGATTGAGGAAAGTATACGAGGCTTGATATGGAAACTGTCAAGAAATTAAAAGAAGTTCGTCCTTCCTGGGACGAATACCTGATTCAAATTGCTCAACTGGTAGCGACTCGCTCTACTTGCGTGAGACGTAAAGTAGGAGCTATCTTAGTCAAAGACAAAAGAATTCTTTCTACAGGCTATAATGGTGCTCCTCGAAAATTAGCCCATTGTTCTAAGACAGGATGTCTGCGGCATAAACTAAAAATCCCGTCCGGAGAAAGACAGGAAATATGCCGTGGTCTGCATGCCGAACAAAACGCTATAATCCAAGCTGCTCTGTATGGAATAAGTATCAAAGGAGCCGTTCTCTACTGTACGCACCAACCCTGTATGACCTGTGCCAAAATGCTTATAAATGCGGGGATTAAGAAAATAATCTTCCGGGGTGAGTATCCTGATAAGCTAGCATATGAAATGCTTCAAGAAGGACAAATAGAAATAATCAAGTTAACTCATGGCTGATGGCTCACAATAAAACCAAAATAGAATTCAAAATGGCCATAGCAAATTGAAAATATGGCTCATGGCTTAAGACAGGAGATAAGAATGTCCCAGGAAGTCTTTAGAAGAATCGAACAGGTGGAAAGGGAGGCAGAGAAAACCTTAGAGGGAGAAAAGGAAAGAAGGGAGAAGATAATAGCAGAGGCAGAAGAAAAAAAGGAAAAGATTATAGCTAGAGCTAGACAAGAAGGAAAAAAAAAAGGAGAAGAACTAAAAAAAGAATTATCTATTCGGACAGCCAAGGAAATAGGAGAAATCAAGAAAGGGTTCCAAGGGAAGAAAGAGGAAATTGAAAAAGAAAGCAAAAATAATTTAGCAAGGGCAGCGGAATTCATCCTGGAAAAGGCAAAACAGCCCTGAGGAAGAAGTCAGATGGCTTTATCAGAAATGAGGAAAATATACATCATTGGGGAGGAAAGTCTGCGTGAACCTCTGATGAAAAAATTGGCAGAGTTAGCTTTATTTCAATCTGAAGAACTCGAGCAAGAAGAAATCAATTCCCATTTCAAAAAGAGAGAGTTCTGCACAGAAGAACTAGAAGGTCACCTTTCTAAGATTAACTCGACCATTGAATATTTGGCTCAATTCGATGAAAAAAAAACGGGATTAGGACTTTTCCCTATTAAAACACCGGTAAAAAAAGATACATTCTTCAATTGGACTAAACACTTTAACTGGCAAGAAGTGCATGATAGGTGTGAGGAGATGAAGGATGAGCTAGAGAATTTGAAAAAACAAAAGGAGTCCCTGCAAGGACGTGAACGTTTCCTCCAATCGTGGAAAGAAGTGAATTTTCCCTTACAAAAATTGCAGAAAGATAAATACCTCTCTTACCAACTGGGAACAATCCCCAGAAAAAACAAAAGTGCCCTACAGGAAGAATTAGAAAAACAAAAAAAAACTTGCTATTTAGATATTATTAAAGAAGAAGAAGGAATTGTTTATTTTCTGCTTATTTTCTTTAAAGAATATCATCCTAAGATGGATTCTATCCTGCAAAAATTAAAAGTGGCAAAGGTCCAACTTAAAGCTTCTCCAAAAGAAGAACTGAAAGATATTGAGAATAAAGCCAATCAAACAATGGAACGGTTGAATGAAATCGAAAAAGAACTAGGAAAGATTTCTCAAGAAAGAACTAAACTTATGTCTGTTTATGACTATCTTTATCATCTTCTGAAAGAAAGAAAATTGGCTACTAAGAGCCGCTTTACCCCTTACACTTTTTCTATAGGAGGATGGATAAAAAAAATAGATGTTGAAAAATTAAAAGAAGGGTTAGAGAACCTTCCTGCCCTGGAGATAGTGACGCGAGTACCACACAAAAAAGAAAAACACAAAATTCCTATAGCTCTATCCAATCGTTCTTTTTTCAAACCATTTGAACTGGTAGTCGAACTCTATGGCATACCCCACTATTTTGAAATAGACCCCACCCCCTTTCTGGCTCCCTTTTTCGCCTTGTTTCTAGCTATTTGTCTGACAGATGCTGGCTATGGAATCATCTTATCTTTATTGGCCTTTATCAGCCTTAAGAAATTCAAAATAGGAGAAGGAGGTAAGAAACTCCTTCTTATATTATTTATAACCGGACTCATCACCATTGCAATAGGAATAATGACTGGAGGTATCTTTGGAATTGAATTATCTCAACTTCCACCCTCTTTAGCTTTTCTGGAAAAACTGACCCTATTAAACCCGATGCAACAACCTATGGTATTTCTGCTTATCTGTCTGGCTTTGGGAGTTATCCATATTCTGGCAGGAATAACTCTGGAAGTATGGGATAAACTAAAAAGAAAAGAGATAGCCTCTGCTATCTTGGACCATTTTTCCTGGCTCGTAATTATCATTGGATTGCTTCTTGTCTTATCACCCCTTGTTGCCGATATGTTCTTGGGGGGTATTCAATCGGGAACCAGCGGAGAGGAACTCTCTCAAGCAGGCGTAAGTATATCTTTCTCACTGGGAAGCATGACGAAAATCTGGAATGGCCTACCTGGATACTCCAAAATAGGAGTAATTATGTTTCTCTGGGGAATATTAGCTCTATTCCTTTTCGCAGGAAGAAAGAGCAAGAGTCTCTTTATCAGGTTTGCTAAGGGAGGCTACGAACTATACGGCATAGTCCAGATATTCGCTGATATCCTCTCCTATTCACGTCTTCTGGCTCTTGGTCTAGCTACCGCCGTAATTGCCAGCGTTGTCAATACTATCGCGCTGATGCTGGGGGAGACTCCCTTTATAGGTCCCGTACTTATGGTTGTTATCCTCATAGTAGGACACCTGGGGAATATTCTCATAAGCTGTCTTTCTGGATTTATTCACACCTGTCGTCTGCAATTCGTGGAATTCTTCATTAAGTTCTATGAAGGAGGGGGCACAAGTTTTAAACCATTCCAACGAGAAGGAAAATATATAAATATTATAAATAATGACTAACAAGGGAGTAAATCCTAAATTCAGAATTCCAAATCCCAAACAATATCTAATGACCAAAATTATGAATAACACAATTTGGAAAAGCGGACAGTTTTGGATTTAAGTATTTGAATTTGGAATTTATTTAGTATTTCGTGCTTGGCATTTGAGATTTATCCAGAATTTCGACGAGAATAAGGAAGAAAGATGCAGAATTTTCAATTCTGTCTTCCCACAAAAGTCTATTTCGGCCAAAAAGTATTAGAAAATGTAGGCAGAGAGACTAAGATACTGGGTGAAAAGGCTTTAATAGTCACAGGAAAAACCTCGGCTAGAAGAACAGGACTTCTACAAAGAGTAGAAAGGTCCCTGAGGAGAGCAGAGGTAGAAACATTTATTTTTGAAGGAGTAGAAGCCAATCCATCTGTGGAAACGATAAATAGAGGAACAAAACTAGCCAAAGCGAAAAAGTGTGAAGTAATAGTAGGCTTAGGAGGAGGAAGCCCTCTGGATGCAGCCAAAGGAATAGCTATACTGTCTGCTAATCCGGGCGTCCTTGTCGATTATTTTGGAAGAAATAGAATAAAGAGGAAGCCTCTTCCCGTGATAGCCATCCCCACTACAGCAGGCGCAGGAAGCGAGGTTACTCCTTATGCTGTATTTACCCATCGAGAAAACCGCTCTATTCAAAAGAAAATCATTGCTGACTCTTCCCTTTTCCCCAGAATAGTTCTGGCAGACCCAGAACTTACTTTATCCTTGCCAGCCTCCATCACCGCTGACGCAGGAATAGACGCTTTCTCTCATGCTTTGGAAAGCTATCTATCGAACAGGTCTTATCCTCTCAGTGACATGCTGGCATCGGAAGCAATAAAACTTCTCTTTAACTATCTGCCTGAAGCAATGTTGAATCCAAAGGACATAAATATTCGTTCTCACATTCTCTATGCTTCTCTTCTTGCCGGAATGGCTATTGCTCAAACAGGAACTATCCTGGTTCACGCTATGTCATACAGATTGACCACAGACCTGGGGCTTTCGCATGGAAAAGCCTGTGCTCTTCTCCTGCCTTCAGTTTGTGAGTTTAATTTCAAACAAGGCCATCCTAAGTTGGCCCTGCTCGGCGAATGCCTGGGACAGAATATGGAAAATATGACTACAAAAGAAGCAGCCGAAAAGGTAGTTACGACTATTGAGGACTTCATCTGCCAACTCGCTCTACTGGAAGACTTGAAGATAGAAAAAATAGAAGAACAAATAATTGAGGATTTTGCTCAAGAAATTATGCAAAACAAGAGGAAGCTGGCCAGCAATCCGCGCCAGGCCGCCCTAGAAGATGTAATAGGAATGTATAAGAAAGCACTTGGTTGATAGTTCATAGTTCATCGACAGAATAACAATCTCCTCTCCCTGTGGGGAGAGGATTAAGGTTAGGCGAAACGAGCATTTGATATCGAGCGTCGAATAACAAGGGAACGGAGAAAATAGAAATGTGCGGAATTGTGGGCTATGTGGGCAATAAGTTCGTGGACTCTCTACTCGTAGCTGGCCTGGAAAGATTAGAATACAGAGGCTATGATTCTGCAGGGATTGCTACTCTCAAGAAAGGAAAATTAAAGATAAAGAAACAGGCTGGTAAGATTCAGCTCTTAAAGCAAATACTAAAAGAAGATCCTCTGGGAGGAGAACTGGGAATTGGGCATACTCGCTGGGCTACTCATGGAGAACCTACTAACAAAAACGCTCACCCTCACACTGACTGTCATGGCGACTTGGCAATAGTACATAATGGAATTATTGAGAACTACGGGGAGCTGAAAGAGGAACTAATCCGAGAAGGACACACTTTCACCACAGACACGGATACAGAAATCATTGCCCATCTGGTAGAAAAATACCTGGAGAATGACCTTCTTTCAGCCGTGCAAAAAGCTCTAAGATTATTAAAGGGAAGTTATGCTCTGGCTATCATAAGCAGAAAAGACCCTGACAAAATAATTATTTCTAGATGGGAGAGCCCTTTGATAATCGGGCTCGGTAAAGGAGAAAACTTCCTGGCTTCAGATGTTTCAGCCATATTAAACCTAACCTCAAAAATGATATTCTTAGAAGACGGACAAATTGGATTAATAACCAGAAATGAGATAGAGATATTTGACCAACAAGGTAGCCCGATAAAAAAAAGAGTTAAGCAATTAAAATGGGAAGTTTTCCGAGGCCCCAAGAAAAATGGCTACCGCCATTTCATGCTCAAAGAAATTCATGAACAACCCCGTGTTATCCGGGATGTCCTGCAACGAAGAATTTCCCAAAATCGACAAGAGGTCTATTTTCAAAACATCAATATCAGTGATAAAAAACTGGCCAAGATCGACCGTATCATCATTCAGGCTTGCGGTACCTCCTGGCATGCAGCATTAGTAGGTAAATACCTTTTTGAAAACTACCTACGCGTTCATACGGAAGTAGATATCTCCTCTGAATTCAGATATCGTAATCCGGTAGCGGGAGGAGACAGCTTAGTTATGGCTATTTCCCAATCAGGCGAGACTGCCGACACTCTGGCTGGAATCAGACTGGCCAAAAGCAAGTTCCTCCAGGTACTATCTCTGTGTAATAGCATAGAAAGTACTATCGCGCGAGAATCGGAAGGAGTAATTTATGTTTATGCCGGTCCCGAGATAGGGGTGGCTTCCACCAAGGCCTACACTGCAGAACTTTTAGCTCTTTTCCTTCTTACTATTAGCTGGGGAGTACTGAGAAAATCCCTTTCGCCAGAAAAGGCAGGAGAGATGATAGAGGAATTAGAAAGAATACCCTCTTATATGAATGAGCTCCTCGATAATCAAGAGAGCATCTACGAATGTGCTGACGAATACTATCAGACACAACATTTCCTTTTTCTGGGAAGAAGTTATAATTATCCCACTGCTCTGGAAGGAGCATTAAAACTGAAAGAAATTTCCTATATTCATGCCGAAGGGTACGCTGCAGGAGAAATGAAACACGGACCTCTTGCCCTGGTAGATGAGAGGATGCCTGTAGTGTGCATAGCCCTTAAAGACTCGGTTTACAAAAAGATGATTAGTAATATTCAGGAAGTGAAAGCCAGAAAAGGAAAAATTATCGCTGTTGCCACCCAGGGTGACGAGGAAATCAAAAAGTATGTTGACCACTGTCTCTTTATCCCTCCTATCAGGGAAGAATTCTCCCCTATTTTGGCTGCCCTTCCCCTACAACTATTGGCCTACCACATTGCCATAAAAAGAGGCTGTCACGTAGACCAACCCAGGAATCTAGCCAAAAGCGTCACTGTAGAGTAAAAAAGCAATTCAAGAACTCAGGAACTTCACCGGCGCCACCCGCAATAGCCAGCTTTTTTATCTTCTCGCAATTATCATTCCAATTGTAGCCTGCTGTTCCTGAGAGTACCAGCTTTCGTGATCCTTCTCTTCCTTTATGAACAATATCAAGTACGTTATGAGAATCAAGGTTATCTGGGGCAGGAAGTCTTGCCAGACCCATGACTGTAGCAAAGATGTCTTGGGGTTATGTGATGACATCGACACGTCCGCTTTGAAGGGTAAGTTAGTTTCTCGTGAAAATTATTCTCAGGAGGTGAATGATACGGCGGAACCAAGTTCTCCAGATCTCAATATGGCCAGCCCCACTTCTAATGCTTTCTCTCCATCTTCTCCGGTTACACAGGGTTCCGTATCTTTTCGAATACAGTCTACAAAATGGAGAAGTTGATCAAAGAACATATCGTTCTTTTTCCACTTTACCCACTCCTTTCCCCCTTTTTTTAGACTAAGTAAGAAAACACCATTTTTTTCCTGATTGATTGACTGAGGAATTTCTTTCTCATCAAAGCACCCGGGAAAGACAAGCGCCCCTTTAGGACCTATTACGTCAGTCAGTTGTGCTCCAGAAGCTCCTTTAGGCAGACCCCATGACCAGGAAATAATCTGCTCATCTTTAGACTGATACTCAATGATAGCTGAGCCTGTATCTATGGCAGAAACATTGCTATTTAAATTCATGGTAGAAGCATATACTTTCCTTATCTTCCCAAATGTATAATGGCCAAAATCATAATTGTGGATTGCTCCGTCAATCAAAGGACCCCCGCCTTTTTCCTTATCAAAATACCAATCGTAGAGAGCTCCGGAGGAAGAATTCACATCGTGCCAGATGACGGGTCTTCCCAGAAGGTCTTCTTTTATCACTTCCCGGGCTTTTCTCCAGAAATTATCAAAACGACGCACAAAACCGAGCATAAACTTAACTTCATTTTCCCGACAAACCTTAATCATCTCATCAGCATCCTCTAGATTCATTGCGATAGGCTTTTCACAGAAGATATGTTTTTCCTTCTTGGCAGCAGAAATGACTGCCGCTCGATGCAGGAAGGTAGGAAGAGAAACTAACACTCCCCTCATCTCTTTAATATCCAGCATTCTATTATAATCTGAGAAAGAATGTTTTACCTGAAATTCATCAGTGAATCGCTTTAAACTATCCGAGTTTACATCTGACGCAGCGACAATTTCTACCTCCTTCATTTTGATTAGACGTCGGCTATGATGAAATCCCATTCCTCCACATCCAATAATTCCCAGGCGAATCTTTTCCATTTCGGTCTCCCTAAATTACTTTCCTTTTTATTTATTTACTCTTTGTTTGCTAATTTTTTCAACAGTTTTTTTGCTTGCAGGATATCTCTCATCTGCTTTTCTCCAGATATCTCCCTTTCTATAGTCAAAGGTCCAGTATAGCCTATCTCTTTTAACTTATCTATAAACTTTTCAATGCCTACATCTCCTTCTCCCAGGGGATATTCCTCGCCCAGCTCTCCTTTTCTTTCGGGCCTTTTACCGTCTTTGCAGTGAACTCCTATCACGTACTTGCCTAATGTATCCAGGGCCTTGATGGGATCATCCGCATCATAGAGAAGCATATTAGCCGGGTCAAAGTTTACCCCTAAATTCAATCTGTTAACATCTTCTATAAATTTAGACAAAACAAGAGCTCTTTCCTGGCCCGTCTCCAGACTAACGGATTGATTATTTTCTTTACAATAATCAGCTATCTTCTGCAGTGCTAGAACCAATCCCTCATAATCAGGGTCATTCCTATCTTCGGGAATGAATCCTATATGAGCCTGGATAACTTCAACCCCGAGTTCGGCAGCAATGCCTGAATAAGAAAAGACTTTTAAGACTCTCTTTCCCCGCATTGCTGGATTAAGAAGTCCTACCGTGCGCTTAATAGTAGGGATATCGCGGTAGTTTTCTCCTTCAAAACCACAAATAAGACTGGTTATCCGAATTTCTTTCTCTTTTGCCGTCTTCTTTATTAATTCCATACGCGCTTTAGACTGCCACTGCTCTGAAGGAACAGACATCTGACAGGTGGAGATAGCAAAAGATGCCACTTTTTCCAGCGAAGTTAAAGGGTCTGCTCCACTTATTACTACTCCGATAGGCATAATTCCGTTTTTCATTTTCACTCCTTCTGATTAGAAAATTCTTTTTTATCTCTGGAAGAGTTAGAGTACACTTTCGGGGGTCAATCATCATTATTCCATCAAATCCTAACTCCTTAATCTTTTACAAGGCAAGAAAATATTAGTCATAACTATGTCCGGTAAAATAGCCTTCATCTAAGCCCCATTTATGCCTCATAGATCTTCTCCTTTATTTTCCTCTTCCGTCCCACCAATAGGTACGGAATTGTTTAAGAGCCTGACAAAGAGCGTCGATGTTCTCTGGAGGAGTTGGAGGATAGATCCCGGCAACCATTTCCAATCCTCCTCGAGGAGAACCCAACTTTCTTACTTCTTCTTCAATAAGTTCTCTAATTTCCTTTCGTGTTCCAAAGGGAACTATGGTTTGGCGGTCAATATCGAGGCTGATGCACATTCGTCCCTTGACATTTCGCGCTAAATTATCAATTCCATTACAAAGGTCCTGAGGGTTAATGATATTAACTCCACACTCAATAAAATCGTCCACCAATTCCATGATGTAACCATCGCTGTGTAAATCTACCAGGCATTTGGCTTCTCGACAGGGCTTCATTAGTTTTTTGTATGCGGGGGCTATCCATCTACGAAAGTCCCGGGGACTAATAATGGAAGCAGTTTGAGTGCCTAAGTCTTCACCAAAACCAACAAGATCCACCCTCATTGCCAGCCACTGGTCTACAATCTTCTTATTATGTTGAGTAACCATATCTATCAATTTTGATAGCTCAGGGGCTCTGGTAGCAAAATCAAGCATTAAGTTCTCAAATCCCCGCAGATACCAAAGGCGCATCAGCAGGAAACCATGAGGTACACCTCCACGACTGAGACGTCCTGCCGCTTTTGCCTTTTCTACCTCCCTTTGACTAAGTTCCCAGTTGGCAGGACCTCTATCAGATTGCTTTAAGGGATCGGGAATCTCATAATGCCTTAGTTTCTGCCAGTCATCCAAAGGACTCTGCACAACCTGACCTTCCAGTCCATCAATACTGCTTGTCCAAACACATCCCCAAGCATCAGTAAATCTTTGCTTAGCTTTATGTGCCGGAGCAAATTCCCACTGCTCATAATTTCTCTCTCCCTTCTTGAAATTGGGAAAAAAGAGAGGATGACGCAGAACCACCGCCTCCAACTCATCACGCAACTGGTCCCAGGAAGCATCGGAAATACCAACGCTGCAGGGTATCCATTCTGGGCCGGTCATATAGGCATTGCGAAGATAGTTTTCTCGTTCTGAGAGACTCATTAATTACCTCCCGGGCACGAGGTACGTAATGTCAAAAGTTCTTTAGTAATTTTATTCTAAACCCTTTATTACTAACTGTTCTAGCGGAATCGGTCTGCCTGTCCTTACCTTTAGCAAATTTAATAATCATAGCCTTTTTTGCTCAGATTTCCTGGAACTTTTTTCTGTCGGCATTATGTGCCTCTCTTGAGATTGCTTCCTCACTTGGCGCTTGGCAATGACACATAACAAATCTCTCACTTTGCAGAAAAGAACCCTCTTAATTGTTTATTATATGCAAATTGTTGTTTTCGTCAACGCATCGAATTGAATCAGCTGCACCAGAATAGCTTGACAATAGAGGATGTTCTGCTATCCTACACCTATCTGAAGCATTAGATCTAAAAGTAACCATGTCTAAAACACATATCTATACAGTCAGTGAAATTACCAGGTATATAAAAAAGTTAGTAGAGAAAGATGATGCTCTGCAGGATATCTGGGTCAAGGGGGAAATCTCAAATTTCAAGTCCTCTTTCCGACACCTATATTTTGCTCTCAAAGATGAGGAAGCGCTTATTTCCTGTATTATGTTTCAGGATAAAGCGAGTAGTCTAAAATTTACTTTAGAAAATGGACTGGAAGTCATGGCCCGGGGAAATATTGGAGTTTATAAACCCCAGGGGAGATACCAGTTTTACGTAGAGGAGATACTCCCTGTAGGGAAAGGGGCTCTTTACCTGAAATTCGAGCAGTTGAAAGAAGAACTCAAGCAAAAAGGCTATTTTGAACCAGCACACAAAATCCCCCTTCCTTACCTTCCTCAGAGAATCGGAGTAGTGACTTCTTCTAAAGGAGCGGCAATCCGGGATATACTTTCTGTTTTAGAGAGACGTTTTTCTAATATCGAAATCATCCTTGCTCCTTGC
>SDBT01006931.1_pt1 | contig 18720 bp, 23 predicted proteins | sample 2277101 | NCBI WGS metagenome assembly SDBT01 (sample SAMN10404973, study PRJNA504765) | marine sediment metagenome | isolation source: marine sediment core GS10_PC15, 103 cmbsf | place: Arctic Ocean: Southern Knipovich Ridge | collected 2010
GTACTTTGCCTGCCCCGTAGCTCCGGCAGATGGTACTGGGGCCTGCCCCGTAGCTCCGGCAGATGGTACTGGGGCCTGCCCCGTAGCTCCGGCAGATGGTACTGGGGCGCCTCTGCGGTGAGATACGATCTTTTCCCTTCTTCTCCTTTAATCTCAACTACTTCAAGCCGCCCGACTACAAAACTACCGAATTTCCCTACGTATTTTGCCCGCGATAAAGAAGTATTGTATTTTAAACAGGTTGTGGTATTAGAGACGGAGTTCGAGAATCATCCGTCAACTTCTAATAAAGAGGGCGCAATGAACCGAATGCCAGGACCCTGTTTCTCAAAAAGAGAGCGGGGTTTTGTGGTTTGGGGATGGAAAGGAAAGTAATGACACAGGGAATTTGTTGAGATTATTCGAAGAGGAGCGGGGACTATAGCCACAATTCAACATAGTCACAAACGTCCCTTAAATTGCCGTAAAGATTTGACCCCAAGCGATGACATACATGGGTTTATTAATCTATTGTGCGAGACGAAACAGATATGAAATGGGTCTGCAAAAGAATTCTACTTCATTCCGATAACGATATGCCATCCTCTATTCCCCTCGTTTTAGTCGGATTCGTCGACAAAATGAAAACCCAAAACAGAATCGGACGTTGGTATTCAAGCTTGAAGAATGATGATGGCATTCCTTCTCTGCGGGTTCATATAGAAGTTGACGAGAATGACGAACAAACCGTACTTGACAAACTTCACGAATTCCTCACGGATAACGCCGGAAGCATCGGTTGGACGGGAAGGTATTTTGACACAGATCCTACAGTGAATCCAGATTATGTTCACCAAGATGAAATATGTCTGGCTTGTGAACTCATCTTGGAACTTGCAAAGATCTATCCGGATCTCAATAGAGGTGGGGATGTCAACTTCTGGAAGGACCTCAAAAAAAAGGTGCAGATCGATTTGCCTTCGATGGATTCTTCACATCGAGCAGAGTATCTTCATTTCCTTGCAAATAATCTCGCAATGACTGACACTGACACTGATTTTGTTTCGAATCTCACTATATAAGGTAATATCGGACGCAATAGACTATCAATCGATTGTGTGAATGTGAGTTTGAGTCATGGCTGAGAGTTTTTTTGGCTCTTAGTATGGTAGTAGTCTTGGTAGCGTATCTGAACGTTCGGGAATAAGTTAATGGAGATATAAACAAACCACATTTCTAAACGACTAAATCAGGAGTCTTGTTACCATGATCGAATCTCTCGGTCCACTAGTGTCGGTGTTTAAGCTGTTTCTTGAAGGAATATCCAAAGCCGCAAAAACGATCAAATCCAGCAAGAATAAGGCTTTTCAGAGGAAAATAATCGAAATACAGCTTTCACTTGAAGACATCATAGAGAACGCTCAGTACCTTCTTTCACTCATTGAGAGGTCAAGCCAAAGTCACAAAAACGAAAACAAGGAGTTAATGGAGGATTTCAAAGATTCGCTTTATTCACAACTGAGCAGAATCTACATCATCATGGACCAAATCACCGATAACACTTCAGAAAAGATCTTAAAGCTTTTTGCCCCGGACCTCCGAAGAAATATCTGGGATCTGGCTAACATGAAGATGGGTGCGATTAATCTTGTTCTAAGGGCAATGCATGATGGCATGGATAAAACCAAAATGTCTGAAGAGGGACTGAAATCCACAATTCAGTCTGCATCATTAAATTGGGACCACAAAAGATTCGTCAGCGAAGGCGAATCATATCTGTCCCAATTAGATGAACACAACAAGGAATCTCAGCACTTACTTTCTGATCATTTGAAGGAACAGAAGGAAATCATCAGATGTTTAAGTTTGTGTTCAAATGAATTTTCGCAATTCATAGAGAAACACATCAAGATCCAGGATGCTATTGGGCTGGTAAACAAGAAGAACTTCTAGCGTTTGCCTGACATGGCAAAGGCAGCCAACAGGATGGTTCTTCCCTCCACCCTTATACTGTTATGATATTATTTGCATATCTTCTAGAGTGAATAGACTGTCAATTGATTGAAGGGAAAGTTCTATACGTAGTTATTAAGCGTAATAGATTATTAATCGCATGTGAGAGATGGTAACTGTTGATGATGGGATATCTAGTCCTAATACTTGGTTTTCTTGCATTAATACCTGTTTACTTTTTTGTTAAAGATAGATTTTTTGAGAAAGGACGTAAGGTCGACGTCGATATAAAAAATACATTTCTTGTGCCCTTCCAATGTGAAGACCATGAATTGAACGGAGCTATGGGAATAGGCTTTTATGATATGAAAATAACTAACACATCTAATTATGCGTTTACTATCAAGAAAATCACTTTGGAATATGAGTTAGACGGCAAAATGTTCGAGACAGATTCATTCGCTATAAAGACGGGACAACTTCCTGATGGACGAGAAGCTGCAATGTTAAGTAACGATATAGATAACATAATTCTGATGGGTTGGTTTAATTTGAGTGGCGTAATACGAAAGCACCAACGTCTATTACAGGGAGGAGTGATTAAGTCGAGTGCTTATTTTGTTCTGGAAGGAGACAAGGAACAACATGATAGAATGGAAGATGTCAAATTGGTTATATACGACTATAGAGATAAGAAATCGACTCACAAACTGCAAATTCCGGCGAACTGGAAGGATCGTCATAGACAAGGTTTTAAGATGCTAAATCTCAGATTTAACGTAGACAAGAATAGTAAAGTACATTTGGCACAACAATTAGGGTAGTACTGAACATAGTAGACTATCAATCGATTGAGGGTAACGGAGGTTTCAAGAGGTTCTTATATGGTTTTGATATCTTTACAGTTTCCAAAGTAGAGGTAATGGGAAGGAATCTCGAAAACGCTTGGCTTCAAATATCCAAAGGTTTTCGCATGAAATCCTGAGTCACTTGCTCAGGATCTCAGAGTTGTGATACTTGGAAGACATGCTGAAAACAGCTGGTCCGAAATATTTGAAGTTTTGCCCAATACTCAACGGGAGAGGCAGGGGCGCCAACTCGCGCCTCTCAGCCGGAGCGTTAGCAATCAAAGATAACCCATTATGAGTTTACAGGTGCGCAAGGCATTAGAATCGGATTGGCAGGCAATCTCAGGTGTTGTTATGGCCGCATTTGGCAACGTGCAAGGACAAGAAATTGCGGATCTAATTACCGATTTGTTGGAAGACCCGAGCGCGTATCCATTGTTATCGTTAGTCGCGACCACCAATGATCGTGTTGTTGGGTACATTTTATTCACGAGCACACAAATCAAACATTCTCGGCAAATAGTTACTTCGAGGAATAAAGGGGTCAAATCTTTAATCTTGACAAATGATATTTGGGACTCCGAAATGTCAAGATCAAAGATTTGACCCCAAGCGATGACATACATGGGTTTATTAATCGAATGTGCGAGACGGAAACTGTTATGATTTATTCCTTCTTAAATTCAATAAATATTCGTAAGCATATTCTACGATATGAGTGAATCACAAAATAAAATTGACATTGTATCTTCTATAGAAAAACACTGGCACAAGAAGACCGGGCTGATAGCTTTTGCCCTGGTTTTAACTGGTGTTGAGGCTCCTATACTAACTTCAATAAACGCCTCCTATTATGTCTACGTTGGATCCCTTTTTCTGACCTATTTGTTTTTGTTTCTGGTGTGGGTTTTTTCCAACAGGTTGCCTAAAACCCAGAAAGGGCGGATTGGCTTCGCGGTATCAATTTTCTGTGATCCGGAAGAATCAACCAATAGGGTTCGGAGCGATTTCATTGTAACACTAAGAAAGCTTGTTAAGTCTGGAAGAGTTGGGAAGACTTTTCAGTTCATTGAAATTCCCCAACATGTTGCAAAGAATGTCATAGATGAGGACAATGCACGGCTGTTACGCATTAAATGCAAAGCTCATTTCTTCCTATACGGCCGAGTTCGGCTCCGTGATTTCCAAAAAGAACAGCGTCATTTTATTGAGCTCGACGGAGTGGTTGCACATCATTTTATACCAGAAGATGTAAGCAAGATACTCTCAAAAGAGTTCGGTGAATTGCTACCGCGAAAGGTCATTATTGCTAGGGAAAATGATCTATTATCTTTTGAATTTACTTCCCAGTGGGCAGAGCTAGTTGCAAAATATATAATAGGTATTGCTGCCGCACTCTCTAAAGATTTAGATTATGCAGAAAAATTGTATGGCGAGGTTTTTGACCGATTACAAACGATTACATATAGTTTTCCCGTTTTTGAAAAGCTCAAAGAAAGAGTTCCAGTCCGCCTATTTGAATTAAATGCTGCCCGAGCCGACGCTGCATACCACGCATGGGTTCGTTCCCATGATGAGCGCTACCTGAAAGTTATGGAAAATCACCTTGGGAAAATTGATTTGGAAAAACATAGTGAGATTATGGTTCTTACCCTTAATTCAATTCATGTATTCTTAACTGAACGTGATGTTGAAAAAGCGCGGAAACTTCTCAATCGATGTAAGAAGGAACACAGAGTCGCTATCTGGTATATGAACCAAGCATTTTTAGCCGCGTACGCAGAAGACTTAAAGCGCTCACTTCAACATTATAGAAAAGCATTAAAATTCGATATCAGCGCTGACCTTTTATCTAAGATCGAGGATTTTATCGTTTATATTGTCAAGATCGAACCCGAAAAATACCAATTGTATTACTGTCTGGGCTTTTTCAATTGGAAATTCAAAGGGGATAATATCCAGGCGATTAAAGATTTGGAAAAGTTTTTGAGCCATGAAAACAAAGATGAATTCGTAAAAGCAAAAGAGATAGCAGGCTCCTGGCTTAAAGAGATACGCGACACCCAAAAGGAAAAGACCCAATGAGTCCTGTCGTGCCCTTCTCACAATTGTGTGTGACGGTCGTCAAGCTCAATTACAGTTATCACACATCATGAGACAGAAAGTAGTACGGGACGTAATAGACTATCAATCGATTGCGGGGAGTGTTTTATAGGATAACATTATTAGATTTGAGTTTTTATCATGGATGAAAAGGTTTTTGGCTTTTGTTTATTTGTTCTTATAGCGGCTGTCCTGGCGGGCATTGCTAAACTCATTCAGCGCGGACGAGCCAACCCTGGAGTAATATTAATTTTATTACTTATGCCCGTGCTATTTATCTTTGGAATGCAATTGATATATGAAGGCGTTCCTAGGGGATATAGCGATTTATCAGATGAGCTAATCATAGGGGTCATCGCATCATTGATAGCAGGTGTTATATTGATGGGAATAAGAAAGAAGTAAGGTAGTGTGGAAAATAATAGATTATTAATCGAATGTGCGAGAAGGAAACCGGTATAAAGAAATATGATTGGTTTGGCGAGATTCTGTTGAAAACGCAACCCAGTCCTTGTCCCAAAAGCGATATCTGCCGAACACTGGATACTGGAACTATTCAACACTTGGTCACCGTATTGGAGTATTTAGACATAGAGTTTGGGGACGTTGTTGACTAAGTTGACTTACTCACATGAAAAGTAGTGAAAGGAAAAAAGGGGGACGTTCTTAAATAAGTAAACAACTTGGATTCAGAACAGAGATACTTATTTACTTAAGGACGTCCCCATAGCCCCTAAGTTAAAAGAGCGGAAGAAGAAATTCAATAAAATGTAACCTAAACTTGCTCTTGCAGCCGACGGCTAATTGCTGCGGCTGAAGAGCTCGTTAGATCCCCAATCCAAGGAGGTGCGCCATGAGATATGTAGGTCTCACAGATGATCCTGATAGAAGAAAGCAAGAACATGGGAATCCGAAGGACTTCAGGGTAGTACGTAAATTCAAAACTGAGACCGAAGCACGAAAGTGGGAAAAGGAGATGCTCGCCAAGGGCTACAAAGGTGATACAGGAGGAAAAGGCTGGAAACATGGATATACCTTCTCGAAGTAAAGTGATGTTCAAACAAATTCTCCTGAAATGACCGGACCCTTTATTAGGTAGGAGATAGGGGACGTTCGTTCCGAGCGTTCTTGACGAAAGTAGAAGGGGGACGTTCGTGCAGAGCGTGGGCAGGGCTTGCTGATTAGGGACGTAATAAATGGGGGACGTTGGTGCAGAAAGTGCGTAGCGGTCAAATGAGGGCGTTCCGGCCGATCCGAAAATGTTACGATATGGTTTTGTTATCTTCAGTCTTTTGGATACCAAAGATAATGGGAAGTTATGTCGAAAAAATCTCGGCTTCAAATATCCAAAATTTTGGCAAGATATCTTTACTATAGGATTGATTAGATGCAAGCCCGATATGGCGAGAAGGTGGCTTGCACTATAATGCAAATAGTAGCAGGATAATTAGACTGCAACTTCGCAGTATATCCCATTTATCCTGCAATATTGCCGTAAAATAATACGGCATATGGGCAGTCTACTTCAAGTTATACATAGTGAAACAATTCTTGCATACACAGTAACAACAACCAAACACTGAAAGGGACCAATGCAAGACGCAATAATCGGTCAAATACCAGGATTTATCGCAGGAGTTTTCATCGCTTTGATTGCGGTTTATGTGTCCCACCGACTAAGTCGGCATCAGCATCCGAAGATTGTACGCCAAACGTTCACATTCAAGCGGCCGCTTGCCGACCTCAAAGATATTATGGAGGACATATATTTGCAGTTTTCTCTGAGCCAGACGCTCTTGATCGAGCCAATCATACCACAGGCGATGAACGTTTCAAAAAGGCATTCACATACACCAAATGGTTATTTTGACTACCTCATCCAAAACAGAATTCAAAAATTTGTCTTTAAGTATTGGGACGCTACGGATAAAAAGCGCGCGCTGAAGGTGATAGTTGACGGAAACCAGTTAACAGCAGAGATGTTCATGCTACCTCATGAACTCACCGACTTAACTCAGATATTTATGAAGCACTTATGAAACGATGGTTTGTATAACAAATCAGGGAACCAGACGCCGAGAAACGTGGGTGTCTTAATTCTAAAGGGGAAAATAGGGGACGTACATAAGTTTATAAGTTCCTACTTATCGGCTTAAGTTGACTTCTGCTGAGCAGAATGGGCAGAAACTTGTTATTGAAAAGCCAACTCCTTTGAAGGCATTGTGGCCGATCCAAAAATGTTACGATATGGTTTTGACATCTTCAGTCTTTGGATACCAAAGATAATGGGAAGAAATCTCGCAAAATTCTTGGCTTCAAATATCCAAAGGTTTGGCAAGAACGTTTGAAATTTCATCCCGTGTGATCGACCGCAGCATATTGTGGTATCCCACACTCAAGATAAACTGAAACGGCGGAGCGCAAGTCTCGCCGAGGAATTTATAATGGCAATTTTCTCTCGTAGAATCATACAAAGACTTCTAAACGAAAATGATGATTTCTTGGGAAGGCGTCAGACAAAAAGATTCGTCCAAGAGTTAAACCGAGTTTGTGACACGTCCAAACCAGGTAGAAAGATCACTCTCTCCTGGGAATGGGAAGTGTTATTGCTCAACGTCTTTAGCAGGGTTGGCAAATTAGCTTATGAAAAGGGATTTGGGGGTAGGACCAAGGGGGACATCTATTTTCAATCTCGACAGAATACAGACTATTGTTTCCTGGCGGATGTAGTAACGATTTCTGACAGGGGATTGCACCAAAGAAACCCTGTAGATGTTCTTTCGAGGGAGCTGAGGGACAAAGTGCAGGTTTGCGGCCTTAATCCCAGCCATTTCGCCGTGGCACCGGAGGACGAGTATTATGACAGCGGCCGTGGTACGAAAGTAAGGCTATGTTTACCGGGAAGGGCTCGGTTTGGTCAAACGATTTTTAACGAGAATTTCCAAGAGTTTCTTCAGGACATTTCTCAGTGTCCAGAAGATTTGCGTACATACAAAGTAAACCAGGATAACATAAGAGTTAGAATCGAGTATGATCCAAAGCGACGGTTTGCTTCGGCAGGCCATGTTGATTATTCTGTGGTGTTCTCTCTGAATGACAACATTATTTACGGACAGCTGGAGTCTAAAAGACAGCAACTCCGCAAGACAGGGTTCAAAGGTCCTATGGGCATCTTCCTTTGTGACGGCGACTGTAGCCTTCTAGAAGAAAGCGTAATCAGAAAGACGTCAGGTTCATACACCAAAGATGATATCATTCGGCACTTTCTGAGCGAGGATCCTCTGATCAGTTTTGTCGTAACTTTCGTTATTGAGGAGGCGGTCCCTAAACGAACCCTGCTGCATTCAACGCCACGAAAGTTCAAAGTGAGTTGTCGCGTATACAAAGGGCCCAATTTCGATGACAAGGTTGAGATAGTTAAAGTCGTAGAAAAAGCAAGCATATTTTTCCCGCAGCCGGAACGTGATGCTTGTAACGCCGTGCATCTTTTGCAAGGGAGAAATCCCCAGCAAGGATTCATGTTCTTGGGAGGACGTCGTACGAAGATAGGTGAAGAGGCCAGCCAGATCAAACTTTCCGCTCGGGAGGTTTTGGAGCTCTTGACCGGCAAGTTGTCATATGACGAGTTCTTGAGACGTCAAGGACTTCATCGAACCGAAAATCCTCTCTGTATAGCATCGGATAAGGGGCAACTGATCGAAGAAATTTCAATAGAGAAATCCGATTTTCAGGACGATGACTGGATTGTTTTTAAGCTGAAAGGGCCTGACCCGGCCATCTCAGACTTTAGGGCACCGTTTTCGGATGTTAACAAGTAATGGGGGACGTTGGTGCAGAAAGTGCGTAGCGGTCAAATGAGGGCGTTCTGGCCGACCCGAAAATGTTACAATATGGTTTTGTTATCTTTAAATATTCCAAACTAGAGATAATGGGAAGAAACTTCGAAAAATTCACGGCATCAAATATCCAAGATTCTGGTAAGTAACCTGTTCGGAAAGCACTAGATGACACTGAACATTGCGGAGGGTGATTAAGTTGATCACTGTATCTTTACTTTTGATTTGGATGCTTCTTTCTCTTTTTCTGTTGAGTCCTTTGCTGCTTCTTCTGGGCGCCAAGCTCTTCAGAATCCCCAGGATTTCCTTCAGAAATACATTTATAACCTACCTGTTGCTTTTTGGGCTTGGTATGGCGCTTGGCATACTTACTTCATTAACTAACGAAGTCATAACTGATAGCATATTAGTTCAGCTTCTAATGGCTCTGGCAGCTTTCTTGGGTATGATATGGATAATAAGGCACAGATTTGACACAACAATGTTGAGGGCAGCGGGAATCTACTTGTTTCTTATTGTAGGCCTTATAGTCATAGCTGGCTCTGTGAGATGCTTTATGATTCAAGCATTTAGAATACCTTCGGGTGGAATGAAACCTACTTTGCTTGTGGGAGATCATATTCTTGCGAACAAATTCATTTATGGAGTAAAGGCCCCTTTTTCTGGTGCCATCCTCATACCTGTCACAGAACCTAAACGAGGTGACATAGTCATTTTTCCATTCCCTGAAGATCCTAAGAAGGACTTTATAAAGCGAGTCATAGGTATCCCTGGCGATGTTGTAGAAATACGAAACAAGAGGGTGTTCCTTAATCACCAGCCGATGGTGGATACTTACGGCGTCTATATAGACCCTCATGTTATCCCAGGCGGTGCTATACCGCGCGATAGTTTCGGGCCGGTCACCGTGCCAACTGGGGCCCTCTTTGTTATGGGAGATAATCGAGACCACAGTTATGACAGTAGATTTTGGGGGTTTGTCAAAAAGGCTTCTGTGAAAGGAAAGGCCACTAGTATTTATTGGTCGTGGGATAGAGACAGTTCTATGGTTCGGTGGCATAGGATCGGAAGCAAGGTTCGATAGTGAAACATAACCAGCACATCAACTCCGACGCGCTAAAGCGCGCTGGTTATGTGCGCGTTCGCTGCCACTAATCGCAAATTTGGCCAAATTCATGATGCTGCCATATAATGTCCAATTTAGCTCAGTCGGAAAATGTTATGATATGAATCTGCTATCTTGACTTCCCCGTTAGGTGGCATAATCTTCATTGGAGATCGAAATGATCTATTCAGAATTCGAAATGATCCCATTTCAAAATCGAGCAACAGAGAGGCTCAGGCAAACCTATGCCGTTTTGTATTTTCTCAACAATGGCGCAAGTCGTAGGGATGCTATCACCAAGGCCAGTGACTATTTCCCACAAATACACGATCGCCATCAAACAATCGAAAGTAAAATCTCCACGCAAATCAGGGTATCTCTCGATACCTTCTTCGGATGGTACAATAACGGGACCTTGCTATCAGAGTTGGTTTCACGCTTAAGTCTGAATGAACATGACCGCAATCTTTTTGCTGAGTTGTTGAATGTAAGCGCTCCTGAACTCCTGCCTCTCCCAGAAGAGATAGACTCTAGCGGCGAGGAGTTGATCGAAGGGGCTGTCAAGACGATCGCTATTAACGCTTATGAACGCAATCCTAAGGCCAGGAAGATTTGCATTGAGCACTATGGCGCGGTTTGTTCCGTATGCGAATTCATTTTTCAGAATAAGTACGGCTCAGTTGGCAAAGGATACATTCACGTGCACCATCTAAGACTCATGTCAGAGGTCAGAGAGGACTATGTGATTGATCCTATTCGTGATCTTCGTCCGATATGCCCAAACTGTCATGCGATAATTCACACACGTGAGCCGCCTTACACAATTGAAGAGATGACAAAAATACTTAACACGGTCACCTAACAAGTCACTTCAGCGGGCGCAAAAAGCCGCGCCGCTGAGTTTGTCGTTAGCCATATAACCAAATGCTATACAAATATTGCAATACAAATGGGTTTGATATTCTGAACAATTCCAGGCTGAGGCTCGCTCGGATTGACAGCTTTAATGATCCGTTTGAGTTATTATTTGGAATCGATGAGGATAGCGCTCCGATTAATATTGAGAAGGAGTACGAGGAAAACCCTAATATTATAAATTTATGGATGCAAATTCTAACCGACCAGAATATTACCTATGACGAAGCCTCTCCAGCAGATATATTGAAGAAATTTGTCAAATTTCAAATAGGCGATTTTAAAAGGGTACTAAAAATACTATGGGAAAACTGGAACCAGAAAATGGGAATAGTATGCTTGTCTGAGTCCATGGATGTTATCCAGATGTGGGCGCATTACACAGATAATCATAAGGGTATAGTCGTGGGGTTAGAAGAAGGTGAATTCGTGAAAGATAAGGAAGCAATCGTCACTGTATGCTATCGGGACAAGATGATATTGTTTCCAGTTACTGGTAACCTTGATAGATTAGATCAATATGTGGCAAAGTACATTCCCGAGGTGGTGGGCAGAAAGGAAACCAACTGGAGCTATGAGAAAGAAATAAGATTATACGGAACTCTGGATGAGAAAGAGGCAGATGGTCATTATTACATCAACATTCCAGGTTCATCTATAAAGGAAATTTATCTGGGGATAAGATCTGATGAGACGACAGAATTAATTGCAGCATGTATTAAAAAGAGGGAAGAATATAAACACCTAAAGATTTATAAAATGACTAAACACGAAAGTACTTACAAGTTGATACCACAAGAAATATATGTCTAATGGCTAACCAGCGCGTTAACACGGACGCGGTAAACCGCGCCGCTGATTTCTTGTGGTTCGGCCGGGTTTCGGTCTCCGCCCAAAAAGGAGAGTCTGCTCAATATGTAATGTTAGGCAGGATAAGGAGTATAAGCGATGGCAAAACAAAGTGACAGTCTAAACTGGTTGATCAGAACCGCCGGTAAGCAATTCAAAAAACAGAAGGGTCAGGTCTCAACATTTGACAAACAGTGGAAAAAGGGGGACGTTCTTAAATAAGTAAACAACTTGGATTCAGAACAGAGATACTTATTTACCTAAGGACGCCCCCATAGCCCCTCGAAAGAAAGGAGGTGATACCATCTCATTCAGGCAAGGGTGACGGATGTGACTACAGGGAAGAATGCCACAGGCTAGATCTTCGAGTTTTTGGCGATATAGACACGAGCGGGACAGCTACAGTAACGGGAATAACCATAAGATATCGAGAACTGGCACCCGTATGAATCTTTCTCAAGACACTTAACATATGCGTCGACTCCAATATCCATTGCCTCACAGGTAAACCCGCATCCCGGCTTATACCACTTACAATTTTCGGGGCTGTATTCTATGAGTTCTTCAGTTCTCTCCATATGTGCATCTTCCATCTGTGACATCCCTTGGCATTTTTGGGGTCCGCTGGACTGTTTGCTAAAGTATCACTTACGTTTGCCTCCGATCAATGGGGCGAACACTGTATTTTGCGACAATAGACCATGTATTTTAGAGATGAGAACAGGTTACACAGCCAGAAAGGACGCTAACAAATGGGAAAAATAGGGGACGTCCATGACATTCGGACATTTGAAAACTTGAGTAAAGGGGGACGTTGGTGCAGAAAGTGCGTGGCGGTCAAATGAAGGCATTGTGGCTGACCCGAAAATATTACGATATGGTTTTCACATCTTCAGGCTTTGGATACCAAAGATAATGGGAAGTAATGTCGAAAAAATCTCGGCTTCAAATATCCAAGATTGTGGCAAGAAACCTTTAGCTTTGAACCCTGGAAATCAAAAACAATATATTTTTTTGAATGGTGACGCTGTTAACTTATAAACTTACTACACATCCAGCGGTTATGGGTTGGTGATGACTTGTAAACGTAAGTTAACAAGTTAACAACGTTACCAGATTCATCTTTGTTCTGTGGGTGTTATTCAAGAAAGGAGAAGACGATGAAGAAAGGAGTAGGATGTTGGGCCTTGATTTCGCTTTTTTCAGTCTTTTTACTTTGTTCGCCTGCATTAGCTAAAGGTGAAGGACAGGGGAAGAGTAAAGACGAACCGCCTGGCTGGGACAAGAAAACATCGGGGTCAAACCTACACTTTTGACAAACTCTTTAAAATAAACACGGGTTCAGATGTTTTGATGTGACAAATTGCGCTTGCGCTCTGTCCGAAAATGGTGGATTGTCAAGATGAGAGGTTTGCCCCCGATCTTACATAACGAGGAGTTCCTGAGAAGAGAATGTCGGAAACTTGGGGACGCTCTTTAGTTTTATAGTTTCCAGGTAATCCTTTTAGGGACGATAATGGGGGACGTTGGTGCAGAAAGTGCGTAGCGGTCAAATGAGGGCGTTCTGGCCGATCCGAAAATGTTACGATATGGTTTTGACATCTTCAGTCCCTGGAAACTAAAGATACTGGGAAGTAATCCTGAAAATCTTTCGGCTTCGAAAAATCAAGTTTGTGGCAAGCTATCAATACCCGACCCGTTTGGATAGTCTTCGTGGAAAAAAACGCCTATTCTTGTAGATTGTTGGAGGATTAGAACATGAGGCCGTTAGTAAAGCCGTCGGTACTACTGTTTGCTACAATAACATTTTGCATTTCCGTCTACGGATGCACTTCTACTGAAAAGATTATGGATTCGTGGACAGGGTCGCACGAATCTGAACTCTTCCGTTCATGGGGTCCCCCGACTCGGACAACATCGGATGGTAAGGGAGGAAGGATATTGGTATACGAACATTACGTTAATTTGGGCCAGAGTCCGGGGCGAGCACAGGCGGATGCTTGGGGAAATGTTACCTATACGGCCCCGAAGCAGCGTGGATACGTTCGAACGAGAATGTTTTATGTAGACGAAAGAGGATATATCTATTACTGGAGAGCACAAGGATTATGAGTCGCGTGTAAGGAAACAAGCGGACTCAAGACTTGTGATTACAAGAAATAATCTCTAAAATGGCCAAATTCGAGCTAATGCCATATTATCTCTACCCCTGCCCATCCTCAAAACGTTATGATATCGTTCTCTTATGGTGACTTTTCTGATATTAAAGATACTGGGAAGTAACCTCTAAGAATTCGCGGCTTCAAATATCCAAGGTAAAAGACATAATTTTTTTGAGGGGTAAGAATTATGCGAAAGTATATTTTGTGTATGCTGGTTTTGGCTCTGATTGCTACTATCGGCTTTGCTACTAAAGCTGTTGGCCAATCTGATCGCGAGTGTGTTAATTTGTGGAAAGCTTGTTACTCAGGAGACTGTAATTCGTTAAGACTTTTACAAGAAAAAGGGCATTGTCTATATCCCGCAGGAGATTATTTTATTGGTAAGGATGAGTATGGACTTTATATCTCTACGGATCGATATGGGAAATATGACATCATTTCAGAAGAGATTGCTCCTTCCATCAAGCCTGGCACGCAGGGGATATATTTTATTAAGAAAAATAAAAGTGGTAATTATATTAGCACGGACAGACTCGGAGATATTTATATTGAACCGGAAAGAATATCAAAAAAAGAAGCCCGTGAAAGCGCTCGACAAAAGGCTGAATGGGATGAAATGTGGGAAGACACAGCAAGAAGGGATATTAGGGTGACAAAAGCCAGAAGGCTCAAGGAGGCCCAAGATAGGGATGAAGAAGCCCGAGAGGAGGCTGCGGCAGCCCGTGAAGAAGCCCAAAGGGAGTTTTTGCGGGAGATTGAAGCCGACCGAAGGAAGCATGAGCGGGAGATGCTGGAGGAGCAGAAGAAGGCGAGGCGGCGGCCTGTTATTGTCATCACACCAAACGGAGCTACCGTAGGTGTCCCTGTGGGGCAATGAAAAAATTGCGCCGCCTGTTTACGCGCTCCTCACCTTTGCGTTATCACCGACTTCCGATTTCTGCCACATCTCAAGCATCAGCTCAGATTGAAGATAAGGAGAAAGTAGGGGACGTCCATGACATTCGGACATTCGAATAATAGGGGACGTAAAATAATAGGGGACGTTGGTGCAGAAAGTGTGTAGCTGTCAAATGAGGGCGTTCTGGCCGACCCGAAAATGTTACGATATGGTTTTGTTATCTTTACATTCCTAAAAGTAAAGATAATGGGAAGGTATTGTAACCGGGAGTCTTGCGTTCGCTTTTGGGATGATGCTAAGGTGCCTGAAAGGGGGCCCGAAAGAAGAGTATACTCAATATTTAAATGCATATACCTCCAGTTGCAAAATGGGGCGAAAGTGATCAAGAAAGCTTTGCGGACTACTATAAGAAATGGCCAGAAGACCATAGGCATGTACCTAAAGATGTCATTGAAAACTGGATATATCTACGCTGGGGAAGCTACCGCGAACATTGGATACAGATAGACTTGAGTGTTACAAGATTCGAACCATCTATAATGAGCAACGGCGAAATAATGGAAATAGGTCATACTCCAGGTTGGATTAAGGCTATAGACGATACTTTCCGGGATTTCTTTTCGAACCCAGTACAAAACACATCTTGGCTCGGAAAATATATGTTGATGCATGGAACCTGGCCGAGTTCGATAATCGTCCTTCCAAATCAAGGGAATTTGGAGCATCCCCGAGGCGGAAAGATGGCTCAGCCGTTCCAGCTGATAGAGGGCCATATGCGTTTAGGAATAATAAGGAAACTGATAAAAACAAAGTTTAAGAAATTAGAAGCAAAGCATGATGTATGGCTGATGCGCACTCCTGACCACTTATTCCAGCCGACGCACTAAGGGCCGCGCGGCTGCAGCTTATACCAGACGTTATGCTAATAGAATGAAAGGGGGCGAATATGGCATTTTCTTGGAGATGTCCTTTTTGTGATCAAAACGCCACTATTACGAATCAAAATCATGGGTGTGGCGAATACCATTTCACCTACAATAATAAATATGATACCCAAGCGATAAGGATTCCCGTAATAGTCTGTCCTAATCCGGATTGTCGTGAATTTACACTTACCGTCTCATTACATGATCGTGGACCAGGGGATGATGGGGTATGGAAGAATTCTAGAGCAAAGCGAGTCTGGCATTTGATACCACCCTCAGAATCTAAGGTTTTTCCAGATTACATTCCAGATCCAATAACCGCAGATTATCAAGAGGCTTGCTTAATAAGAGATTTATCTCCAAAATCTTCGGCAACACTTTCCAGACGATGTTTGCAGGGTATGATTAGAAATTTCTGGGGTGTAAAAAAAGGGAGACTTTTTGATGAAATTGAAGCTATAAAAGACAAAGTTGAACCTATGACATGGGCTGCAATAGATGCTGTGAGAAAGATAGGAAATATCGGCGCTCATATGGAAAAAGATATTAACCTAATTATTGATATAGAGCCACAGGAAGCAAAATTGCTAATAGGGTTGATAGAGACCTTAATAAACGATTGGTACATTGTCAGAGAAGAACGAAAAAAGAGGATGGCTCAAATCGTCAGTGTTGCCGAAGATAAATCAAACAAGAAGAATCAAGAAACATCAAATGCATAACAAGTGGCTGGAGATGGGGAAAAAGGGGGACGTTCTTAAATAAGTAAACAACTTGGATTCAGAACAGAGATACTTATTTACTTAAGGAAAAATAGGGGACGTCCATGAAATTGTGACATTCTTGGTGAGCTTGGGAACGTCTTTGACCAAGTTGACTTCTGGTGAGCAGAATGGGCAGAAACTTGTTATTGAAAAGCCAACTCCTTTGAAGGCATTGTGACCGATCCGAAAATGTTGCAATATGGTTTTGACATCTTCAGTCTTTGGATACCAAAGATAATGGCAAGTTATCTTGAAAACTTCTTGGCTTCAAATATCCAAAGGTTTGGCAAGAAACCTCTAGTTTTCCATCACAGTCATACCAAACCGATCACATTTCAGTTTGGGGAGGATGACCAATGACAGTTCGATTAATTCTCGGTATCTGTTTCAAGGTGATAGGAGTGTTTTATGCTTTGAAGGCTTTGAACATGTTTCCCCAAACTATAACACAGCTTGCGTTTACATGGGACTTGTTGAAAGCAACCGCTGGCAAAGATCCTTTAATGCTGACCATTAATTATAAACTCGCAGTAGTTGGCGGTCTCTTGATCCCAGTTCTCCTCTTTGGCATAGCCCTAATCCTGATCCTCAAATCTGACAGGATTGCCATATTGCTTGACCCAAGAGAAGAGTCGGTGGATAGTGCTCTTCCAGATACGTTTCCAAAAGCGGCCTTAAGCATTTGTATAAAAATCTTTGGTTTCTTTTCTATCTTGTCCTCGGTTCCTCACCTTTCCGAACTCTTGTCCAGATGGTGGATCATGAAAGCACAGCTGAAATACTATGATACATCCGGTAAGATAGGTCTAACTTCAGCAGTGATGTCTATCGTTTTGTACGTAGGTGTCGGATCACTTCTGATAATGTATTCAGATAGCATCAGTCAAAAACTGTCACATGGATATAAAAATGGGGTCAAACCTTGATTAGTGATTAGTAAATCGCCGTAATCACAGATCAGGGATAAACTTGGGAAAGAAAGTAGGGGACGTCCATGACATTCGGACATTTGAAAACTTGAGTAATGGGGGACGTTGGTGCAGAAAGTGCGTAGCGGTCAAATGAGGGCGTTCTGGCCGATCCGAAAATGTTACGATATGGTTTTGACATCTTCAGTCTTTGGATACCAAAGATAATGGGAAGGCATCTCGGAAAACTCTCGACCTAAAATATCCAAGATTTTGGCAAGCGATATAAACTCGCAGGTTCCCTGTTACTATTTTCGGTTTCGTTTTGAGATCGAAAATTCTCTTGCCCACGTTTCGGTCCTTGGCCGGGTATATACAGTCTGAATAAACCGGAAGCGTCAAGCCGCAGGAAAGGATGTGTATCATTGATGTGAATACATTTAAGCGAAAACGCGAGAAGGCACAACAACTTCTTATACAGAAGGAGGCAGTCTGTGTTTGCTGTTTTATACAGACTGTATAATCATTGTTATACCTATAAAACTCGAGCAAAGTGAACTTGGTTTTAATTTCCTTATTTGTGGGCATAAACGCATGTCTGGGATAGAAAATAGACGAACAATTGATTTATAGCCAATAAAAGAAATCGGATTGATCATATGCCTAATTTTAATAAACAAGAAAAAGAGAGTTTATTACATTTCATCATTCAATTAAATAATAAGTTTGCAAAAGAGGTTGATGAGCCCGTCAGAAAAGCTATTCATCATAGGCCTGTTGAATTCGAGCAAATATTCAATGAATTAAAAAATGCGATGGACCATCTGCGGAATTTACAAATAAATAATGACAGGTATGCTGTCGATGATAATACGAACTCAATCCTTAAATTGGCAGTAGATAACGCATATCAAGGAGAGTTCAATAAATTGAAGACAAAACTTAAAAGCGTTATTAATCATAAAACTAAAGATGAACTAAGCAAACCCCTTTCAGAAATAGAAGCTTTTAGAGGTCAGGAATGGTATAAAAAGACGCATAAGAAAATTTTACCTGAACTAAAGGATTATCTTAAAGGTGAAGGTCGGCTGAAAAAGTTTAGAAGAAGAACAGGAAGGATCACTATCTCGCTTCTAAAAAATCCTTGGACAATAAGAATTGTAGGAGGACTAATTGTTGGAGTAATTCTGTATTTCTTATTCAAAAACAAATAAACTTGGGGACGCTCTTTAGTTTTATAGTTTCTGAGTAGAAGCCATTTCAAAACCTATTATGGACATAACGCTCTCAAAGTAATGAGCAAGCAGTTAAATGAGGGACGGGCATAAATATATAACTAACTTGGAAAGATAATAGGGGACGTTGGTGCAGAAAGTGCGTAGCGGTCAAATGAGGGCGTTCTGGCCGATCCGAAAATGTTACGATATGGTTTTGACATCTTCAGTCTTTGGATACCAAAGATAATGGGAAGGAA
>SDBT01006932.1_pt1 | contig 18719 bp, 21 predicted proteins | sample 2277101 | NCBI WGS metagenome assembly SDBT01 (sample SAMN10404973, study PRJNA504765) | marine sediment metagenome | isolation source: marine sediment core GS10_PC15, 103 cmbsf | place: Arctic Ocean: Southern Knipovich Ridge | collected 2010
CGCTCACATTCCGGTTTGAGCCGCTCTTTAATCGCCTGGATTTTGTCCTGGGCAACCCCACTATGTTGCCATGAAAATTTGATCTGCTTCATTCTAATACTCCGATTTGATATCAATTGCCGATTACTATAGTGAACCTGACCAAATAAGTAAACCAGCCAAGGGAGCGGCGCAAGAGGGCCAATTTGACAAAAACCAGCAAAACTATAGGCTTAATCGTGATATCACCACACTTTTTTTAGTAGGCATAGATACCATTTCAGGGTTAGGGGAAGAGGTTCATGAGAACCACACAGTTTATTCAAAAGTTTATGCTCGTTGCGCTTGTAAGCACTATTATTGGTGCTCTGCCTGGTTGCAAACGAAAACCCGGTTCAGCAGCCTATCTGCGACCTCTTGCCACCTACATTGATTACCAAAAAACAAAGCAAGGGATCACCCTCCGCGCAAAAAAACTTTCTGCAGAAGATTGTAAATCTCTGCTGGGCAATCGAGCAGGACTTTTATTTAAAAAGCGTCGCCGTAAAAAACCAATAATGCCTATTCAGATTTCTATCACCAACCAAACACGAAGCTTGGTAGCACTCCAGCCAAAAGACATTAATCTTGAATTAACGCCCTATAATGCCGTAGCTAATCGCCTACAACGCAGCTCATTCGCCCAAGCATTTGGGAAGCTATTCGGCGGGATCGCTATTGCAGGAACCTTGATTGCCGGAAGCTTAGTAGCGCTGAGCACCAGTGGTGTGTTGCTCGTGGTTATCGGCAGCATCAAAGCATTTGCACCTGCGGCATTGATTGGCACCTCTGCATTATTAATAACACCATTTTTTCTCGTGGTAGCTACCCCTGCGGTATCTACTGCAACGGTAGTACGCACATCCAGGCAAAACGCTGCCATCAAGCGCAATCTTAAAGAAAACAGCTTACGGCATACCGTATTGGTGGAACCAGGTGAAACATTAGATACGCTCATTTTTGTAACCAAGCAACAATACAAGCAGGAATTCGATATAACCATGCGCAATCCGCACAATCCACAGAATCGCATCCTCTTTCATGTAAAACTTCTTGATCATGCATAAGAGATCGCGTACACTGCTCGGCTAACTACACCCGTTCAAAAAGAAAGGATACTATGAAACAGAATTCCTTCAGTCATACTGCTCGTATAACTGCTTTTGCAATCGGCCTTTTTATCCCCTCCCTCAACTTTTGCCCGTCAGCTACACCACCACCGATACATCCCGCGACTTCGTGTGAGGATTTAGAGAAAAACTATGAAGCAGATACGAAGCGAAAGCTCAAATTCGCGCATGCCATTAATGACACTGATTTTGCAACGTTTAAAGAATTATATTGCTGTGTAGATCCTAATTTCGCCATTCCTCGAAAACGTAAGGGAAAAGAATCAATCGTCCCCATATTTAGGGTTTTGGAAGTATATGATCACTCTCCACTCTGTCAATATAACGGACACATATGTAGGCGACAGCTTATGCTGCGGCTTTTACTCGAAAAAGGAGCAAACTTTGATGTCACCAATAGAAAGGGACAAAGACCGATAGACCTTGCCAATGAAGCAGAAAGAGCCCTATTTGAGAAGTATGGCACACAAAAGAGCGATGAAGAGGAATAGGCCCCACTAATCGCACATGTTTTCAATCAACAGATAGGCCGCTGCTCCATACAAGCTCACATTATAATCAGTAATCACCCAGATGGGCACCTCCTTTAAAAGCTCCGCTTGCTTACCACAGTTCACAAACTCATCCATAAATTGTGGCAGCTTAAACATCTCAAGATTGTTGGCGGCAATACCTCCTGCAATGTACACCCCGCCACGAGCAAGCACATCTAAGGCAAAGTTTTTTGCACATCGCGCATAAAGAGCAGTGTAGAGCTCAAACGTATCTCTGCTGTGTTGATCATGATTACGAGCATTAAAAATCTCATCCGGATGAGGCAGTTGTTCACGCGCTGCATCACGGCCATCATTAGATCGTGCGTGAAAAAATTGGTAGATCCGCTGAATGCCCTGCCCGGAAAGCACATCCTCCCACGAGATATTGCATGGACGCTTTTCACGATGCTTGATAAATTCAACCAGCTCCAATTCCAGTCCGTTCTGTACGGCAAAATCTTCGTGCCCCCCTTCGGATGCGATCGGAATATATTGATCGCGATCCTGCTCCCAAATCATGATACATTTGCCAAGGCCGGTTCCTGCGCCAAGGATTGCTTTGTTTGCACGTTCACGAGCAACCCCTTTATTAACCAACACTAAATCTTTTGGCACTATCAGATCGAGGCCATAACCAATCACTTCAAAATCATTCACCACATAGACACACGTCAATTCAGTGGCTTTCTTAATTTCAGCTGCGTCGATGATGATCGGCAGATTGGTGGGCTTACTATAATCCTTATCGGGTGAAACCACACCAGCTGCGGCAAAGAGGGCATGGGAAATAGTAATGCCATACGTCTGTTTCACAAAACTAAGCAGATCGTTCACCGCGAGAGGAAATTCTTTAATCTCTTTGCTTTTCACATGCAAAGAAAGGAGCAGAATCGGCCTTTCATCACGTACCTGGAAAATGCCAAAATTACTATTTGTTCCTCCAATGTCTGCCCCAAGGATGCAGGTTATATTTCGAGGAACGCTTGTTACGTATTTTTTTTCTTTAAACTGAATCATGAATTCTCCTTTTCAGCCATAACTACCTTCCCCTACCATACCTTAAGGTAGCCTTTCTACGTCAACAGTGCTTTTTATTACTGCTCCAGCAGGGGCTTTTGACAAAAATACCAGCTCCTTTACCCTGAAAGATATATCCGAATCATCAAAGTAGAAAGGAATAGTACCATGAACTATACATGCCGATTCTCCCTCCTTCTTTTGAGCAGCGTCAGCCTCACCTCATGCTTGCAAGAAGAACTGCCAACACCCACCAATCTCGCACAAACCAATAACGTGATATACCTACAAAGCGTAGTAACCAAAACAGAAAATGCCGTCACCACGTTCAATAATCTTATCAAGCAGGGAAATGTAATCGTCGACTTTTATGCTGATTGGTGTGGGCCATGTAAAGGGATGTCGGCCGTGATTGGTCAACTAGCTCCTCAATATCCCAACGTTACCTTCCTCAAAATAAACACTGATATGTTCCCAGCAATTTCTTCTTCCATAAGAAGCATTCCAACGATTGTTTTTTACAAAAATGGCCAGCAGGTTCATAGGCAATCCGGCGCACTCACCGCTTCACAGATGAGTTCGTTGATACGGAAGCTATTCTAAACATTGCTTGCAGCTTCTGCACTCCCTGAAAGAAGATCTGCTAGCAATCCTCCGTTAGCACCCAGCGAGCCCAAAAGGCCTGTTCCTACCAGCACGAGAACTATCTTAAATCTTCTTGAGAGCTTCTCTACTTCCTCGAGACGTGCTTGTGAAATTCGTTGCTCCTCTAAGGCAATACGATGAAGATCACGTAGAAGATATACCGATTCTCCATCTTCTTGATTCGCCCCACTGAACCATTGCCAGAAACCACCACCTTGCATTCCCGATCGTGTAGTTCGCCCCGCAAGCAACTTATTTCTTTGCGCCTCACTCAATCCTGCAATTTGATTCTCAAGGTCATCCTCTTCTTCTCTAATAAGCCCCGCCTTTTTCAAGCTAGCTAGCTCTTGATGGAAATTGCTTCCGGTTCCTGCTTCAAGAGCTTCAAGGTCATCTTCCATCCCATAGGATAAAACAGGCATAAACAAAAAAACCGTTAGTACAGCCGCATATTTCATAGCATCACCCCTTCAAAACATGAATCATTCCCACTATCTATACCATTTTACGCCCGCTACAACAATCATCCGGTTTCTATTCTCACCCAAAAGCCAAAGATGCCTTATATTGAAATATAAAATCCATTTATGCTAGATTTCATATCGATACCATCAACCCAACCAAAAAGGAGACCTTATGAACCGCTTTTCAAAATTCTTCTCTCTCGCACTCGTTATAGGCACCCTGTCGAGCGTACAAGCAAAAATTATTCATGTATCTGATGAAGAGGCATATAACGAGGCGCTCAAAAACAACCAACAGCTTATTGTCGAGTTTTCTGCTGATTGGTGCAGCGTATGCAATAATATTAAACAACCGTTCGAAGAAATCGCCAATGAAGATGAATTTGGCAGTGTTACCTTCATGCAGGTGGACGTGGACAAACTGGATAGCGTCAGCAAACAAAACGGCGTGGTAGGCGTTCCTACGTTTGTGTATCTGGAAAAAGGGGATAAAAAAGTTGAAGAGATAGGGGTACAAAATCTTCCTGCCTTCAAGGATCACCTGAGAGACAATCTCCGCAAAACCTTCCAAGTTGCTAAGAACGCTCCGGTGGATATCGTTATGGGAAATCGCTCGAAAACAATGGCCGACATCACCTCACAAGATGTTGCGGTTGATAAAGATGCGCCAGCAAAAGAATCAAACTTTTTTTCACGATTCATTAATGCAATCATCGCCTTCTTTATGTTCATCATTGAAAAGATTCGGGAGTTCTTTGTAACAATCGTGAGTGCTATCAAAGGATTTTTTGGAAAATAATCTAGATTGGTAGTACCACTCTTGGTGGCGGTTCATATAAAAAGGAATCATGGGCTTGTTTCATAAACTGAGCAAGCCCCTTTTTTGTATGATGGTTGAGCTGCTGACGACTGCCATTCTCGGTATACAGCTTTCTCACCAACGAAGTTCCCATTGCCTTATCAAAGAGATTCGAAAAAGAAAGCGCTACCCCCGCTGTCTTAAAAAACTGCAAGAGATCAAGCAATAAACCAAATGAAGCCGTTTGCATGATATTGGAAAAATGAAGGCGTAATCCACTGTACTGCTGATTACGCTTAATCAATGCATGATGCGTCGATCGAATCTCATATGTTTCAAGCAATGATCGTAAGCGAGCCCACGTATGAGCTGGTACACGAATCGTATCAGGAAGCAAGATAGTTTGAAAGGCATAGGATGTACCAACCCCCACATCAAAAGGACGCACCTCTCCAAGGATACCCAAAAAGCTATACCCATAGCATGAGGATACCGTTTTCAAATTGGGAGAAAGTTCCTTAAAGTAACGGCCTTGCTCCGCTCGCTGATACCCGTTCATTTTGACCACGTGCAGCTTGGCTGGCTTTTTCAAAATATGTTTATTGAAATAGGTCGCCAACTCACCCACCGTCATCCCATGGCGCAGCGGAATAGAGACCAAAGAAATAAATGAACGAATCGCTGGATCAGGATCAACGGTTGGCCCCTCCATATGTGGCCCCAATAGATTAGGCCGATCAAATACCACAATCTGCTTATCGTGCTCAGCCGCCGCTTCTAGCGCAAGCAATAACGTAGAGATATACGTATAATGCCGCATACCCACATCCTGCAGATCATAGCAAATCAGATCTATCTGCTTCATAATCACTGGATCAAATCGTTTACCTTTAATGGAGTAGTCACCCCCCCTGCCATACACACTCATAATGGGGATATTAGTTTTTGCATCAATCGCGTCTTCAATCAATTTTCCTGCCAGTGCTTTTCCGTCAAACCCATGCTCAGGAGCCAAAATATAAGAAATGCGAATTCCTTTTTGGCAGAGAATATCCACCGTGCGTTGCCCTTGTTGATCACAGCCAGTTTGATTGGTGACGAGACCCACCGCTACGGGCTTACTCTCGCTACCACGTAATGATTGCAAAATCGTATCAGAAATGTTTTCAACCCCCAATGAAAATGGCCATGTGTTCACGGCCATACAACTTGAAAGCAACAATACGGAATTAAAAAACCGCACGAGCGCCCCCCCCTATTTATGGATCCCCCCGAACCCTGCATTGTTCTTATTGCATACTGCAGAAGGTAGCATACCACTCCTTGAACACACAAGAGTTGGGAAAAAGAGGGGGATAGATCAGGCATCCTGAGGATTCATGATCATTTTTGAAAACCTTTTCCAGAAGAAAACAGACAAATCTCCTAAAAAAGACCCTTCTTCACTTTCAGCTACCCGTGCTTCGCATAAAGCTACGCAGGGCACAGCGTCGGGCCTTTCATTTCGATAAATCTGTATCAATCCTTAATCAATAAGAACCAATAGGAGTGATACGACAGACATCAGCTTAATGAGAATATTAAGCGCTGGACCGGAGGTGTCTTTGAATGGGTCCCCAACGGTATCGCCAACAACGGCCGCTTTATGGGCATCAGAGCCTTTACCGCCAAGATGGCCCGCTTCAATATATTTCTTCGCATTATCCCACGCTCCCCCACTATTTGCCATCATGAGCGCCAGAAGGACCCCAACAAGCGTGGCCCCAACCAAAAAGCCACCAAGAGCCATCACACCGAGGCTATATTTAATCACAATAGGAAGTCCCACGGTAATCACGCCTGGCAGAATCATCTCCCGCAATGAAGCTTTGGTGCTGATCATCACACATCGTTTATAATCTGGTTCTGCTTTGCCTTCCATCAATCCGGGAATCTCTTTAAATTGGCGGCGAACTTCAAAAACCATCTGCAATGCTGCTTGGCCCACTGAACGCATGGTGAGCGCTGAAATCAAGAACGGAACCGTTGCACCAATAAACATGCCGGTCAATACCAACGGCTGCAAAAGATCAAGCCCCGCAATGCCGGCCTCTTGCGCATACGCAGAAAAAAATGCCAATGCCGTCAATAACGCGGATCCGATCGCAAAACCTTTACCCATGGCTGCTGTAGTATTGCCAAGTGCATCAAGTTTATCCGTAATGGCACGTACACGTGGTTCAAATCCAGACATTTCAGCAATACCGCCCGCATTATCAGCAATGGGGCCATACGCATCCACCGTCATGGTGATACCAACCGTTGCAAGCATAGAAACCGCTGCCAATGAAATACCAAACAGGCCACCACCATACATATGTGCAATCAACACAATGCCCGCAAGAATAATAACGGGAGCTACTGTTGATTCCATACCAACCGACAACCCATCGATTAAGTTGGTTGCAGCACCAGACTCAGAACTTTTAGCAATCCCCTCCACTGGCTTACCACCGGTATAGTATTCAGTGATCAAACCAATTACAATACCAGCCACACAGCCTAAGAAAATGGAAATGTATAAATTTTGATCAAGTTGAAAATAGTTCAAGTAATAGTAGGATCCAGCCAAGAGAAACGCAATAGCAAAATAGGTTGCGTTACGAAGCATAGCAGCTGGGCTTGTTCGCAATACAAGATTAGATAGTAAACCGATCAAAGAACCGCCAAGGCCGAACACCGCAAGCATTAATGGCAATGAAATGTATTGCAAAGAAGTGCCATAGGCATTCAATCCTAAAATAATCGATGCGACTAATGCGCCAACGTATGATTCATAAATATCAGCACCCATGCCCGCTGTATCGCCAACACAGTCACCCACGTTGTCGGCAATCACCGCAGGATTACGTGGATCATCTTCAGGAATACCCACTTCAATCTTACCCACTAAGTCCGCACCAATATCAGCTGATTTGGTGTAAATCCCGCCGCCAACACGAGCAAAGAACGCCACCAGGCTGCCGCCCAAACTAAAGCAGGTAAGCAATATCACAAAATCTGAATGGCTTAAGAAATAATAAAAGATCCCTCCAACCCCTAAAAGGCCAAAGCTTGCTACCGCAAATCCCATTACACCACCACCAAAAAGCGCAACGAGGAATGCTTCGTGTTCACCAGAATTTTTTGCTGCCATCGTAGTACGAACGTTTGCCATGGTAGCTGCCTTCATACCAAGAAGTCCGGTCATGGATGAAAAGATCGCACCAAGAACAAATATACCGGCTGCTAATGGAGAAAAAAAGTAGCCCAGAACCACTGCCACCGCGACTACTGCCACCGAAATAAGACGATACTCTTCCCGTAAAAATGTCATTGCACCATCACGAATAGCCTCTGCAATACGCTCCGCCTTTTTATTATTCACCGGGATCGAACTAATCTTACTAAGTAGGCTGATAACAACAATAAGCCCACCTATCGCGGCTGCCCCAAAGATCAGAAAATACTGCTGCAATAACATAGAAACTCCTAATGGTTGAACATTAATTCAATTAAATACGCAAAAATAAGAAGTTTATTCTACCACACCCATCCATTTTGTAAAGATTACAAGAGGGCTTTAACCCCTCTGGAACGATAGAATGATCGGATAATTTCTCGCTCACTAAATGGAACCTTTTTCTTCCCTAGCAGCTGATACTCCTCCTGCCCTTTCCCCAGCAATGCAATGATTGATCCCGCATGGGTTCGCTCATATGCCACACGAATCGCACGAGCACGATCCAATTCTACCATCACCTTCTGCCGGTTGTTTTCTTTAACCCCCTGATAAATCTCAGCAACAATCTGTCCTGGATCCTCGCTACGGGGATTATCCGTGGTAAGAATAACCAAATCAGCATATTCTGCTGCAATGCATCCCATTTCAGGACGTCGCCCATGGTCTCGTTCCCCTCCTGCACCAAACACCACCACAAGCTGATCAGTTTGCTCACGAAGCATTGAAAGGAGAACCTGGTAGGATGATGGATTGTGCGCATAATCAATGACCACGGTGGCCCCGCTTGGTAAACGATGCTGTTCAAGACGTCCTGGCAAGCCCGGGAATGTTGCAAATCCTTTTTGTAATTGCTGCCATGAAAGCCCTGCACGCAATGCACCAGCCGCCGCTGCCAACATATTGTACAAATTATATTCTCCACATAAAGAATCCGATACAACCGTATGTTTTGTATCTTTATGAATAATGGAGGCAGAAAGAACAAGCCCTTCACGTTCTTCTAGAATGCCACGCATCTGCACCGCATCAGTATGAATTCCAAACCTATGCACCCCGTCTATGCGCGCAAGACGCTCATCGTCGCCGTTCACCCAAACTAACGCCCCCTCCTTTCCAAAAGAACAGAACTTCATCTTTGCATCCACATACTCGTTCATGGAGGTATAAAATTCAAGATGCTCACGAGCAATGTTGGTTATAATCATTACATCAAACGCGATCCCATCGATCCGATGAAGCGATATTGCCTGCGCTGCCACTTCCATCACCACCCATTCAATGCGTTCTTCCACACACCGCTTTAAAAATTGATGCAAGTAATCGGGCTGAGGCGTGGTGAGCGGAGCCGTAAAGATTTTCGTGCCAATCATATTTTCAACAGAGCTTACCAACGCCACATGATGGCCGGCCTGTTTTAAAAGATGAGCAAGAAGATATGCGGTAGTTGTTTTTCCTTTGGTACCCGTAATACCGATTATTTTTAGCTTTTTTGATGGATATCCCGCGGCATGCGCGCTCAACACAGCCAACGCTTTGCGCGTATTGACCACTCGCTCTATCACCACTCGTTTTTTATCGGCCAAATCCAACAGTTCCGAAGAGAGAGATGCTTCCATATCTATCACCACATGCGTTGCCCCCTTTTTAATCGCATGGACAATAAAGGAAACCCCATTTTCAGAAAAACCTTTTATAGCCACAAATGTGGAGCCCGGACCAATATAGTCGGTATGACACGCAACCGGATAGACCGATGGCAATGTTCCTCGTTCCACTATGCATCTTTCATACGTTTGCGAAACTCACGCGCTAGTTTAGGAAGAAGCCAGAGAATCCCGAATAAGTTAATCACGAGAAGCAGTGCAAGAATAATTCGAACCGCATACCAAACCACATGCACGTTCACTACTGCACCAATAAAGGCCGCTGCACAATAAAACAGCGCAAACAGAGTTTCATATTTTCCATTGGTTAATGAAAACCATGCTGCTCGGCTAATGTAGGCATACGTAACAAGAACACCCATACCAAAACTGATTGCAAGAAAACTCACAATCCAACCACCCCACTGACCAAACACCGTATTAAAGGAAGCAATCGTTAATGCAGCACTCGTGAGCCCCGAATCCCATACACCGCTCACCACAATACAAAGCGCAATAAGAAAACAAACAATACTACTTATAAATGTACTGACCATCCCCATTAAGCCACTTTTCATCGGATCTTTGCTTCCCGTATACCCAAACAAAATCGCTGCCGTACCCAAGCCAGACTCCGTTGCGGTAATTGATAAGTTCATTCCTTCACGCAATGCCTGCAATACGGTGAACCCCAAAAAGCCTCCCGCAACTGATTGCGGACGAAATGCACTCACCACTATCAAACGAAGTGCTTCATACAATGCACCATGATGATACCCAATGATCAAAAACGTAGAACCGAAAAAAACAAGCACTTTTATCGGAACAATCCGATCAGAGACCGCAATAATACGCTGAGCACCACCAAATACTACATAGCCAATGAATACGGCGATAGCGGCTGCAATCACATACGAATTGATCTGCCACGTGGTGGCAACACTTAGGCTAATCGAATGGGTTTGCATCGCATTTCCCACAACAAGCCCAAAAATCAAACAAAGAAATGCATACAACATGGACAAAAACTTTCCACCAATCACATCTTCTAAATAAAGCATTGGACCGCCAAGAGCACTATCTTTTGAGACGCGCGCTCCATACCAGGTACTCGCAAACACCTCTGCAAAACGAATGGCCATTAAGATCATACCAACGATAACAACCCAAAGGGCTGCACCAGGGCCACCAATAAACACCGCAACAGCAGCTCCCATCACACTTCCATTGCCCAGATTAGTACTCAGCGTATTTACGAACGCCTGAAACGGGGACATCTCTCCGGTAACTTCCGTTTTTTTTGCAGAAGGAAAAATGGCTCGCCATGCAGCAATGAAGTAGCGAACTTGTACAAAGCGCAAGGAGATCGTACAGAGAAGACTAATGCCAACAGTGTATAAAATTAATGGCCACGTAAGCAGCCACTCTATGCCATCAAACAATATGACAAGCAGACTCCTGCTGGATGAAATCATATGAATCCTTTTGAAAACATCTATAATGCACTGTTATAATACGATCTCCACAGTATACTATTTTTAAAGATGAATGATATAAGGGTATATTCATGAAAATCGCCGCTCTTGATCTGGGAGACAAATGGACCGGATCGGCAATCTCAGACTCTCTCGGCATCACCACGCGCCCCTATACCACCGTGGCCACCAAAGAACTACCAAGCTTAATCACCCAACTGATTGATGAGGAAAGAGTACGCACAATCGTGGTGGGGTACCCCAAAACACTCAAGGGAACCGAAAGCGAACAAACTAAAAAAACAAAAGTGCTCTTTGATCAGCTTCAGCAAACCTTCCCTCAAATCAGTTGGGAGTGGTGGGATGAGCGGCTCACAAGCAAGCAGGCAGCCAAGCTGAAAAAACAAAAAACCAAGGAGGATAAGCTCGCATCCCATTCGATTGCAGCAGCACTCCTTTTAATGGTTTATCTGGAATATAAAACCTATCAATAAGGAGATCTGAGGCCTTGATTGACAAGTGGAGCATTCCTTGAGTAGGGTGATTAAGAGAGTACGTAATGCCCGGTAACCATAAAACGTTCAAACACCATCAAAAATGAGGGGTTTGTTTTATGGTTGCTTATTTCGTTAAAAAGGAGACAGTGATGAACTGTAAAAAATGTGGCGGTCTGGTGGTGCTGCAATCGTTTTTTGATCATTTTCTCAATTTTGAGGGGTGGAAATGTCTGAATTGTGGTAAAATAATGGTGAAAAAAGAAAAAACAATAGAATCCGACTCCTTCAGTGTATTTTATCAACAACAAAAATGTAAAAATCGCACCTAACGGTATGAACATATTCCTCGCAATCCAAAACAGCTATCACAACGTCCAACTCGCCCTGTTTGATGGACAAAAAATGCTTGTGCAATGTTCAATTGATAAAAAAGAAGCGAGCAAGCTGCTCATCATCAAGCTTGCAGATCTCCTCGATCAGCAACAGATCAAGCTCGCCGACCTTCTCTTCATCGCAGCAAATCAAGGGCCCGCACCATTCACTACACTTCGTGTGGTTATCGCTTCGGTAAATGGGCTCAGTTTTGCATCAAATATCCCGCTTATTGGAGTAGACGCATTTGATGCAATGCAGGCAGAATGGAAGGATCCCTCCTACCCCACCACCATAATCCTCTTTAATGCATTTGCTAGCGAGGTGTATTTTGCTATAGAACAACCAGGACAATCAATCACAAAGGGATATCAGCATATTGATTCTTTGCTTGAGCAAAGCACGCACTTATCAGGAACCATTCGATTTATTGGAAACGGTACACACCTGTACCATGAAAAGATACAGAGTCGGTTGGGCAATAAAGCATACATTCCCGAACCGGTACCAAGCTACAGCTCCATTGAAAAGATTGCTTTGTTGGGATATCAACAATGGCAGAACGGAAATCGGGGTTCACATCAGCTGCTTCCGCTCTATCTTAAAAAACATCCTGCCCAACTGCGCCTCAGTTCTTCTTCTGACTACTGAAAAGAAGGTCAATCTTGTGATATCCTTTTTGGAATGATAGCTGCTTTGCACTTCCCACGGCAGGATCGAGTATCAGATCCGGGCGAGCTCCCACACGAAGTAATGCTCGCACCATAGGGAAATTCTTTTTATTAACTGCGCCCATGAGTACGGTACGTTTTTTATCGAATGAGTAGTTTGGATTTGCGCCAAGCTCTTTCACAAGAAGAGCAACAAACTCCGGCGGCCGCGACTCCAACACAACACGCCGTAAAAGCTCTGATGCTTGCTTCTTGGTAGGACGTATGCCATGAGCTATCAAGGATTTCAGCCCGGAAACATCCCCCTCATCAATTACTTTGTCTAACGAATGCTGTATCCAGCGAGGAATAATTTTTCGTATATCAGAACGTTTGGCCCAGGCTAAAATCGGCGGAATAGCCGCATTGTAAAAACCAATCGCGTTGTAAAATACAGGATATTCAGCAAAAAGGTCTGTCATTTTAGTAATAAAAATGTTCTGCTTTTCCCGTTTTGGATCATGTACGATTACCGCAAGAAGGAGTTGGATTTTTTGTTCAGGGGTGAATGTACGTGCCTCGTCATTTAAAAGCGCATCAAATACTTCAAAGAAAACTGAATCATCAAATTGATGCAATATGCGCGCAATCGTATCAATATTCATCGCAAGAAGGAGGGGATCTAGATAATCAAGCGCATCCTGCTTAGTGAGGATAATACGAGCAACATCGTCACCAACATCAATAGTTGAAGCTGTTGGACCGTTTTTTCGGCCATGCAACACACCAAGACTTGCACTGAAAAGTAATAAAACGACAAGTAGTAACGCTATGTCATACGACTTTTTTTTCACCCTATCCCCCTTAAAACGTATAATGAACTATTACAAAATTAAGTGTAACGGCCCCGTTTATCCAAAATCAACCCTTTTATGTACTATTTGCACCAACGGCTCATTTAGCACATACCCATAAAGACTGATCGAAAACATTAAGGTGAGGAGTTTTAGCTGCTTTCACAGAAAGCAGCGGCATTCTTCGTCCTTTTTACGCTTTCTCTACGGATCCTGAACCAACAGGACATACGATTCATAAGGCGCCCCATATACCGTTGGGCATGTATGCAATGCGCAATCAATGAGCTACCTACCGTTTGAAACCAGGTCCACAGCAGAGACGGCTCTTCCATCGCTTCATCCAATATCGCCAATAAATCCTCATCATCCGATACGATGTCATCATCAAGGTCAAGTACCGGATCCCCATCATCCTGCAGTTGCTCATGCAATTGGTCAATGGTGGAGTGGGCATAGAGCGCAGGTAGTACCACGATATTGGCGCACAACATAAAAAATAGAAGTAATAACCTTTTTTTCATAACTATATCTTCTCTCGTTTTATCATATTTCTTAAAAAATATTGTCCCACAACCGCCGCTCTAGCATATCAGCTCTCCTTGCATATACCAGCGCACCTAGCATACACTGATCCCCATACCTGTATAGGACAAACTATAGTAAAAAAGGCCACTCTTATGAAAAATGGATCGTCAGTTACTGCACTTATTATTCTCGACGGATTTGGCTACCGTGAAGCAATAAACTACAACGCTATTTATCATGCCCATACCCCCAATTATGATACATGGATGCAAGAGTATCCCCATGCTATTTTAGGTGCATCCGGCACACACGTGGGACTCCCCGAAGGAAATATTGGCAGCTCAGAAGCAGGTCATCTTACTATTGGATCTGGACGCATTATCAAAGAATCGGTCACCATCATCAACGACGCCATTGCTACCAAATCCTTCTTTTCTAATCCCATTCTGATAAGCACACTTAAAAAACTGAAGACGGATAAGACATTACATCTTATGGGACTTCTATCAGACGCAAGCGTACACGCCAATCTCAAGCAACTCTATGCCTTTCTTGAGGTAGCAAAACAGCAGGGGATCACCAATATCGTAATTCATCCATTTCTCGATGGACGAGATACCCCACCACAATCCGCTGGCCAGTACCTACAACTTCTTGAAAAGAAACTCAAGGAGCTTGGCATCGGGAAAATAGGATCAATCCATGGAAGATTATATGCTATGGATCGTGATAAAAACTGGAATCGAACCGAGCAAAGCTATCGCACACTCACTGAACCGCAGGAAATCCCCTATCCCTCATGGGAACAAGCAGTAGAACATTACTACACCATCAACACCACCGATGAGTTTATTCCCCCTACTCAGCTTGATAAGGATGCCTACATCAAGAACGGTGACGGTATCATATTCTTTAATTTCCGTCCCGATCGCGCTCGCCAACTTACTACAGCATTTATAGACCCCGATTTTGATAGCTTCAAACGAAAACTTCTCAAGCTCGCTTTTTTTATTACCCCAACGGTATACAATACCAAGTTGCAAACAGAGGCACTCTATCCAGCACAAAAAGATGCAAAAAATTCTCTTAAAGACGTCTTAATGCAGCACGACAAAACTATTTTCTCCATCGCAGAAACAGAGAAATATGCCCATGTTACCTATTTTTTTGATGGAGGCCGCGAGGATTCTGCTCCCAACGAAACGAGAGCTTTGGTCCCCTCCTTACACACCAAACAATATGCAAAACATCCAGAAATGTCGGCCCAGGCTATTACTAGAAAACTACTCGAATCTTTAAAAACAAATCCGTGTGATTTCTACCTCATCAATTACGCAAATGCAGATATGGTGGGGCATTCAGGAAACTTTGGCGCCACAATTAAGGCAGTAGAGTGCCTTGATAAAGAGCTGGGTATTCTCTACAACCAGATCGTCGAAAAGATGGGGGGAACCATGTATGTAACTGCCGATCATGGTAATGCGGAAGATATGTATGATGAGGAAGCACATCAGCCACGAACCGCTCATACCACAAATCCTGTGCCGTTTCTTATGCTTCGCAAGGATTTAAAGGGACAAGAGAAGGAAAAGCTTCCACTCACCCAACTTTCGGATATTGCACCATTCATTCTCAAAAATATGGATTTGCCTGTTCCGAAAGAGATGGAGTAGAAATATCTACTTGTGTACATCACGCTCGATATACACAAACGTATCATCCTCGCGGACTTCCTTAAAACCAAGCCGTTTATAAACCTGGCGCGCTCTGAGATTTGAAGGACGTGTTAGTAAAGTGATTTTTTTTGCTCCCCGCTTGATCATATCATCAACCGCATACTGCACCATCTGCTCAGCATATCGTTTGCCCCTAAACTCTGGATCAACCACCACAAAATTTAAAAACCCAATCTTCGGATTCTTCATATAGTAGGCAACAAAGCCAATAAGCTGATCTTTTTGACGCATTACCTTTATAGCCAACCTGCCTGCATAGAGAGGGTTTTGATGAGGTGCTCTATACCGAAAAGCCTCTTCTGGCGAATAACTATCCCGATCACCCGGAAGAAGCCAATACCAATCCTGATCAAAAAGGCGAGAAATGGTGGGCATATCCCGATCAAACGAAAATTCATGCAGACGAGGAGTTGTGTACCGGTAAAACCAAATAGATACGCCAATGGTTGCTCCAATAGCAAGCGTGGCGAGCAGTATACTGAGACGTTTTTTTAACTGATAATTCATTTGATTTCCTCGTATATAATTTTTCGAAGTAATAACCCACGGGCTGGCGCCGTAGGCAATTTAGAATGCATACCACCTGTTTGTAGCGCATCACGAATATCAGCATGCGTAATTCCTTCTCTTGATGCAACGGCTAACGCCGCGCCCACCATACGCCGAACCATATGTCGTAAAAAGCGCTCCCCTATCACTACAACCCGATAGACATTATATCGCGGTATATATTCAAAACGCACCACATCAACGGTACGCACCGCATCCTCGCGATCATTACCGGTATAAAATGCAGAAAAATCATGTGTTCCGGCAAAAATATCAAGTGCATTCTGAAATTGCTGCGGATCAAACGGACGGGAAACATACTGACCATACCGCGTCACAAAAGGTAGTGGCCTATCGACAAATAGATGATAATAATAAATTTTCTGTTTCACGCGGTAATGGGGATGAAACTGATCGTCAACCTCCAAGGATCGAATCAGTATTGAGGAAGGCAATACATTATTCCACGCCCAGCGCACCTTATGCGAATCCAATTCGATATCGGTTTTAAAAATAGCCACCTGACCAAGCGCATGCACTCCAGCATCCGTCTTTGATGCTCCTAATATCTGTATCCGCTTCCCAAAAACAGACGCAAAGCTATCCTGCAGCGTTTGCACAATCGAGGGACGGGTTTTTTGCTGAATCCATCCAGAATAATCGGTGCCATCATAGGCTATGAGCAGTTTATATTGTTTCATCTTTTTTCTACAAAAAAGAACCCGCACGAGGCGGGCTCTTTGCAATCGATTGCTTTAATAATCGTTGGCAACTCTCTACCACTAGTTGTATTGAGCTACATACGGCAATAAAGCCATGCTTCTAGCTTTTCGAATTTCTTTGGCAAGCCCACGTTGATGACGCTTACAGTTACCAGAAATACGCGACGGCAAAATCTTGCCTCGCTCAGTTAGAAAACTTCTCAAAAATCCGGAATTTTTATAATCAATACCAACCGCTAATTCTGTGTTACCACAAAAACGACACTGCTTTTTGGAAGTAGTTGACGTACGGCGAGTACGCTTTTTCATCAATCGTGCACTAATTTTTAATTTTATTTTCTTTGTCATGCGCTATTCCTGTTCAGTGGTTGATGCTTCGGTCTCTTTAATTTCCTCAGCACTCTCTTTCTCCGTATCGGATACGGCAGATTTCTTCTCTTCCAACACCTCTGGCTTAGCAGAAACTGGCTCTTCCGCGGCTTCTTTTCGTGGAGCTTCTTTTCCCTTGCCACTCATAGATGAAAGCAAACCACCCATTTGGTTTTCCTTTAAGAACGTATCAACATCTCGAGAGGTTGATGCTTCTTCAAGAGATTTTGGACGTTGGTATACGAGCGAATCCACATTAACACACGCAATAAGGTGACGCATTGCAATATTGTGCAATTTAACTGCAAAAAAATCTCGCATATCTTTAACTAAAGAGCCTGGTGCTTCAAAACGCATGAGGCAATACACCCCATACTCATTGCCACGGACAGGATAAGTTAATTTGAATTTCCCCCATCGTTCAAATGAAAGGGTTGCACCCTCCGCATCGGTGACGAGCCGATCCAACTGATTCTCCATCTGCTTTAACTCATCATTGGTAATTTCCGGCACCGTTAATACGAGCGCCTCATATCGTTGCATCATAAAACCTCATGCATACTAAATGGAAGTGATATTATCAAACACTATAACGCTGAAAATGCTGCGTTATTTAGCATAATCCCTGGTATGGGATACAAATAAATGTACCAAAAAAGCCAGATTTTACCAGCTTTTTCGGCACATTTTTAAACCTATCTACGACGAGATACCGTTAGGCCAACTTTTGCTGCCTTTGGATTACCCGACCAATAATGCGGAAATGATCCTTTCCTCTGACCAATGCAACAGGAGGCTGCTTATGGTTAACAGACTCTAATACAATGAAATCTTCAGTATAGGTCACCTGCATAATAGCTTTCACGGGAGTATCATTGCCATATTCCACGGCAGCGATATCACCAGAACGGGTCCAAATTTCAGGGGAAATAATAACATAATCACCCTTCACAAAATAGGAAGCCATCGCGTTGCTCTCCACGCACAGCGCAAACATCGCACTATCATTAGAATTAAGCACTGGTACAAAAATATCTTTGTACCCAGTTGTAATCTGCATTAATTGGTTGTTGTATGGTGATGGATTTGAAGGAATTTCTCCTACCACCGGAACCACCTGAACCTTCAATTCTACATCTGATTGCTCAGGCATACTCACATTTTTATCAATATTATCGGTACGCTGACGCCGTTCCGCAAACATTTCAATAGGACTCATTTCAAAAGCATTGGCTAATTTGCGCAATGAATCCTCATTCCAACGACGAGTACCATTCTTGATATGAGTTAGATAGCTTTCAGACATGCCCGTTTTCTCCGCAAGCACCTTGGTTGTCCATCCCTTCTCACGAAGAAGCTCCTTAACACGTAACCGAGTTGGGGTTGCCATGAATCACTCCTCTTACTAGACTTGAATTAATATGGTTTTTTACTGCTTATTTCTCATTGTATG
>SDBT01006933.1_pt1 | contig 18718 bp, 1 predicted proteins | sample 2277101 | NCBI WGS metagenome assembly SDBT01 (sample SAMN10404973, study PRJNA504765) | marine sediment metagenome | isolation source: marine sediment core GS10_PC15, 103 cmbsf | place: Arctic Ocean: Southern Knipovich Ridge | collected 2010
CCGTAATTCATACGGGTATTTAAAAATTCGGTTAATGATGTAAGTTCATTAACATTAGTTATGCCACTTCCTGCAAATACACCTGGTGAAAGTACATGAGGCATTCCGGAGGTGACATCATCGAACTGATAATTCCAATCTTCATATTGAGTCCCATAAGCAAAAGTATAATGGGTTGGATCATTAGGATTTAATATTTGAAAATCTAACTTATCTGAAACCATTTGAGCATTTTTAGCAGCCACATTTCCGACAAGGGTATACTCATCAGTCTTATAATTTGCTGATAGGAGACCCTCAGCAACCGCAATAGTGGCTTCGTAGAAATATCGCACTTCATAATAAATATCAGCATCACCTTCAGTTTTAGATCTCCAATTCCACTCATTTTTAAAGCATATCAGAGTTCTTCTATCAGCACTGATATAATATCCGGTAGGATCTATTGGTCTAAGATCGTCATAAATATAGGCACCGCCTCCAAATATATGGTCTCGATATTTATCGAATTCATAAGCACTAATAATTTCTATAATAGGGGTATTAGATAAGGGAAGAACTGAAGTATTTGGATCTTCTTCATAGGCAAATAAATCCCACTTTCTAAAGGTATCAATTGCAAAGAATATAGGTATGGTGGAAAGAGTGATTATATCTGTAGTTAAAGTGGTTTTCCATAATCCTTGTGATGAGACAATCAAAACTGATTCATAATAGTCCTCCTTAGACTTTACTAACTGGCGAATTCGAAAATCATAAATCTCATTGGAAAATGAGTTCAATTCATCATTAATATGAAATTCTGTTTTATACCAGGTTTCAGTAGAGGGATCAAAAATATAATATATTACAATATCATCTTGATTATAATTTATCATGGAAATACCGACGACAAGCACTTCTCCTATTTGAGAAGTGAATGAGTTAATCTCCGTAATTCCTCCTTTAATCTCATTTTCGAAGGTCGTAAAGTTTAGAGCTAGCTGTTTATCAATTGAAAACATTGAGGAATTTATAATGCCGTTGGTCGAAGGGTTAAGAAATCCAATATAGATATTTTCACCCATAATATGGAGTGTGCTTACAACTTTTAATGCAGGTAGTTGAGTACCGTCATTATTTTGAGTCATTGAGAGAAGACTATCGAAATCGAGTTTCGCTATATAATTTACATCGTTAGAGGCGTTACTTACAGAAATATACATTGAGAAAAAATTATTACTTAAAAAATCAAAAATGTATTCTTTAATTACAGCATTTGGGAGCGCTTCTGGAAGTAATATATCAGTTGCTAGAATTGTTTGATTGAAATCATATCTATTTGAACTTTGATTATAAATGTAGAAAGAAATGTTATCAGAAGTAGATAATTGGTTAAATACAACTAAATCTGTAAGGTTATCTTTGTTTAAATTGAAATTTTCAAGGACTTTACCTAAAAGTGAAAATCCTAGTGAAATTGTAAAGTTAATAAACCATTGGTGGTTGGAGTTATTGAAAGAATACACAAAAATATCGCCTCCTGAATTCACTAAGAAGGGATGAAGAATTCCGGAATCGTCAAAATATCCGTAACTTCCATAAAAGTAGTTTGAGCTGGGCTGTTCATTGAAAGTATAGTTGACTGGGAGATAACTTCGCTGATATGGTAAAAGTTTGTAGAATGTATTATTGTCTACATTCCAATCTATTGTAAATGTCCCGTCGCTGGTAGTAGTCATACCTATAGGGACCCATAATTGATCTACAAAGTCCCAATAACTCATATCTACAGTTACATCACTTTTATTTTCATGGATGTTCCAATTATCTAATAACCCTGTAAACTGGATTGGATTTTGGGTATAATTTTGATCTCTATTATAATAAATAACATCTCCAAAATTAAGAACATCTTCTAAATTATTAGAACCTTCATTTAAAACGAAAATAGTTTGTAGTGTTGTATAATTGTGATTCGCTTTGTCCCATACTTCTGCTTTAACGAAACTGAATCCATCAGAAAAATCTTTAGGATTAAGTTCAAAAGTGTAAGTGGGATGAGGAAGTGTGGTTGGGTTGAATACCATATCTCCTAAATAGAAACTACTGGCATTAAATAATTTTATTCGTTCAATATTGTGTAAGAATAGAAATCCGTAGTCAACATAATATGAATCACTTGAACTATTATATACATATCCAGGTGTAAAGTAAAGTGTACGATGCTCTGGATTAGATGTTCCAAACATCAGATTTCCTGCACTTGCGGTTTTTCCAAGAAGCCAATAATTACTACCTGAACTACTATCTCCGATAATTTGACCGAAGCTTCCCTTGGCTTTAATATCATCATAGTTAGCCTCATATACCTGAGACTTTATAGAATTCCCGAACTCATCCTCTGCTTGGAGGAAAAATTCAAACTGGGTACGAGTATATTTTCGCGGGTAGTCATAATGAAGGTTATATTGTGAATCATCATTATCAAACCCAAATAATGCTGTCCACCAATTTTGTGGGGGACTAATTAGATAATCTTCTATATTATAATTTTCAAGCTCCCAATAACCTCCATTTAGGGTAAATGAACTGTTCCATGCAATATCGCACTTCACACCCTTGAGAGTAATATTGTCTGTCAAATAATTACGATATAGCTCGTCAAAGGTAATTTCTTGACGATAATTATCGAAAAAGAAGGGTATCGGCACTCCATTAGATGCTACTGCTTCTTCAATATCATAAATCTTAAGATCAATAAATGGAATTTGTTGAGCTCCCCACCATAGTGCGTTTTCATAAATATAGTCTGTTCCGTTATACCAATTATCGTAAAATGAGTAGGTAAGATTATTCGGGGATAAATAATTAGTATAGAGAGGATTAGAAGCAATTCTCTTGATTTGCAGGCTTGACCAGACTTTTGAGTTGCCTTCCGTTCGATAAATAGCAGGATCTCCTAAAACTTTTAAAACGTGGATATCAACTGATGTTATGTTAGAAATATCATCGATATCCAACTTGAGGCTTACGTCTTCATTAAAGTAAATCTCATCATCTAACTCTTCGTTGTACAACAAAATGTCTTCAAAGGTTGGAGGTGAATTATCTATTTTTATTGGAAAAGTGTATTTAATGGTATTTTCAGCACTATCAACAAATTCAAAAGTAATATTGTGAAGTCCGTCTGGAATTCTTAAGGAATCAATGATAAGGTCATTGTAAGTCATAGGAAGATTATAATAATACCCTAAGTCGGTATATTCACTATTTGCATATAGATGTAAAGATTTTACAGATTTATTAAATAATAATCCCGCAGTATTTCGAATAATCATTAATCCTGAGCCATTAAAGAGATAACCATTTGGTAATGTCTCAGGGAAAAATCCTAATTCAGTATTATCAAAAAAGATATCATAGTTATATAGTTGGGATGTATATCCGAGCGAATCATTTGACCATATTCTAATATTTTGGGTCCCGTTTAAAGAGGGTTCATTAAAGTTAAAAATCCAAGTGTTTCCGGTTATTGATACTTGACCGTTAAATTCTCTCCATCCACCGTCATCAATTTCTAATGAGACAGAATCTACATTACTAGTGTCTAATATCTCAAATGAAATTGATCCAGAAGTATGATTTAAATAGGCGCCATTGGTAAATTGGGGGGTAATAACAGGTCCACTATGATCTATGTTCATTCCTGTATATGTTTTAGTAAATAAATTATTGTGTATATCAAATGCGCTAAACTGGACAGTATATAAATCAGAAACTAAAGTGTTAACATCCAAGTCTAAAATAAAGGATGGACCATCAATTTGAGTAGTTGAATAAAGGTACTCAACTTTCACGTCGTACACATTATACTCCATAAAACTATCATCAAATTGGATAAATAAACTTCTATTATCAGCATTATTTAGACTATAGTAGAAGAAAAGGTCATTTGGGTCAAGAACCGTTCTAAACGAACCGTCATTATCAGAATCAACATACAATTTAGAAATTTCAAAAATAGCATCTGAAAGTGAATTAATAATTAATACTTGTTGACCTGTAAAACTACGAGTTGCTTGATGTGTTAAGTTGGCATAATTTCCAAGATAAGTGTTTGGTATAAATTCATACTCATAAGTATTGGAAAAATATTGACCTGTAAACTTTACTGAAGGTCTTTTATTATAATAGGGGATCCCGTGTGGATTTAAATAATCACTTGTAATATTTAAAATAAATTTAGTAGTAATATTGAAGACTATATCGTTTGGTAAGTAAATACCCTTATTAGCCTCTTCAATAGATTTTATCGTTCCAAAACTGTTATTATAGATTAACTGTATCATCTTAGGAGTAAGCTCGTAGTTGAAGAATCGGAAATCATCAATGGTTCCATTTAGAATATTATGGCTCCATCTAGAATTATAATATCTGGCACCAAAACCTGCATGTGTTGGAGTAGGTCCTGAATAAGTTTCGGTATGAGGTATTATATCTCCAAATTGAATTCCGTTTTTATAAAATATAACATTGTCGTTTGTTTTTACAACAGCAAGATGAGTCCAGCTTCCTATTTCAACTAAAGAATTATCACTAATTGCTGTACCTCCAGATGGCAGATATTGATCGAAAGATAAAGCCCCGTCTGTTCTAATACTTATATAATTACGGGTATTTCCATTATTATCATACTCACCGTATATAGAAGCAACCTCCTCTAAAGTATCTATTTTCACCCAACCCGAAAAGGTTAGCGGATCTTGATCAGTACTAAATAAAATAGGAGTATCTACATAGTCTATCTTGAATATTTTTAGCATGTCAAGATCAAGCTCAAAGCCATATAAAACATTCTCTCCTAAGAAATTCAGACGAATTTCATAATTTGCATCGTAATAATTCGGATTTATAGTAAAAATATTCTCTACAAAAGTATCAAAATTAATTGAACTTATGATATCCCATTGTTGGGAGTTAAAGTTCCAAATCGTAAAAGTAATAGGTTGAGTAATATTGGTACGGTAGGAATAAAATAACTCCAAAGAGGCCGGAGTGCCAGTAAATTTTAGTGGGACAACTGTAGTAATATTTACAGTTCCAGGAAATTCAGTTATTATTTCCTCTGTAGTATAATTTACTCTTAACACGTCTATATTTAAAGTGGTTGATGATGATTCAATAGAACTCAAATAACGAACTTTTACTGAATTACTTGGACCTATATACTCCGGTGAAGTGCTTAAGTTAAGTGAATTACCAATCTTTTCTTCAAATTGCTGATCGATATCAAAATCATAAACATAAAATGTGACACTTCCTTGCGTAACTTGATGGTCAAAATCCAATGAATCAATACTATATGGGTCTGATATAGCCCATTCTGCCGTAGCATTAATCCAGTAGTCGTAGTGATCCACATATGAATACTCTGTTCTTAATTGATCAATAGTTAAAATAAAACCACTTGAAGATGTAGCAGTATAACGGACTTTCACGGTACCTCCGCTTTCATACTTTGAATTAGCACCACTCAAGCTAAGTGTAGATGTGCTAGATGTCCCGGTAGATTTTGTGTCATAACGTCCGGTACCTCCGCTATAGTCCCAATCCCATACTTCGAACGTGAGGGAGGGACCGTTTGTTGAGTGACTCCACCTTAGAAGATCCATGGAAGAGTATCCATTTACATCCCATGTTACGGTTGTTTCAGCATCATATTTAACTCCAGTTAGACGCGTATAACTGATATATAATTTGTCCATTTCGATGTTAAAGCTTGAAGTTCTCGAATTCGATTGAAATCGTACTCTTACTTGACTTGAACTGCTATAATAAATACTTGATAAAGGTTTAGATGAATCAAGACCAGTTAAGGTTTCCCATCCATTGGGAGTGCCACCAGCCCATTTTTGAATCTCAAAATTTAGAGTACCAGAAGTAGTTTGGAAATAATCCCACACTAAGGTATCTATTGACACATAAGAATCGGTTACATCCCAAGTCACTTCCCAATCATGTTTATAGTAAGTTATATCAGATCCTGTTGTGTATACTTCCACATATACCGTTTCTATATCCACCCAGCCATGAGTAAATACCCGAAAAACTTGTGCATCCAACCAGAAATTATCTAAGTCGTTTTGAGTGAGGGAAAGACCAGATTTTATAATTGTGTCCCAATTATAAGCGTCGGTGCATCCCCAAGCGCCATTGCCCGTTACACTAGACGTAACTAAGATAAATGTATCTTGTGTTGAAGTTTGGCCTCTAACATAGCCCTTAAATACTAACCTAGTTACACTATCTCCCAATGGGAGTGTTAAGGAAGTGAAACCCCACCTATCATGCTGACTATTAGTACTTTCTCTAATATTCCCTCCATCACCATTAGTGTCTGAAGGGTATTCATCTATTTTAGTAGCGTGTGGTGTCCCATCTCCATCATTCCATTGAGTTGTAATATCACTAGTAGGTTTTATATATCCTAGTAAAGATTCTGAGTGAGCGGGAACAAAATAGTTACCCGAGGTAATCACGCTATTAATACCACCATTATTTAATAATTCACCAACAGTCGTACCGCTTCCGTAAGGGGTGAATGTAAAATCCGACCATTGTGAAGGTGCTACTTTATACCCAGATACGGGGTAAGGGTCATAAGCAGCATTGATAGTTGTAGCTCCGGATCCGATATTTAATAAATCTCCATAAGTAAATACTCCTTCTATATTACTGAACTCCCCTGATGATGGAACGTCTCTACCGTCATTATAATAAATAGGAGAACTCCCAGAGACGATGGTGGAATATTGTTCATCATCATATTTCAAATTGTTACCATTATAAGTGCCCCACGTTCCCATGGTTAAAGGATTCTCGAAGTCGGCTTGCAATGGAACATCAATATAATTATAATAATTATAAATAAAGGTTGGATTTGTTGATAAGTAGGTAGAATATGTATCCCCTATATTATATAAATCTCCGGAAGACACTAAAGAACCGTTATTTATGGTAAAATCATCAGGTTGAGAAGGTATGTGAATAATTCCGTCAAAGTCTAGTGCAAAATCTCCCACTCTCCCATTAACCCAATTTTCAGATCCGACTAAAGTGCCATTTCCACTTCCAACATCATTATAAATCAATATGCCAGAGCCGTCATCGAATCTCCACCACGAACTTTCTGTGACACCGTAAAGATAGAGAAAATCTGTATCGATTTGCAAGTCGTCCACATAAATGTTTGTATCAAGACCTAAAGAGACCGTAAGTGGAATCAACAGAGTCAGACTTTGGGATTTCATATCTGATGTCTGAATGGTTAAAATTTGGGTATCAACAGTTTGATTTTCAAAATTAAAATCTAGAGGATTAAATTGTATTTCTCTAATGAAGTAAATACCTTCACTAGGAGAACTTACTTTTGCAAATGTATAGACAACACCACTTACAGTCAAATTGAGATTGGTTAAATCTTGAGCAATCGGAATTATTTTAAAACTAATGGGATCAAAAATATTATAAATCTGATCGAATGCGTAATTTTCAATGTATAAATCGGAAAAATAGTTTTGATCATTTATAAAGGAAAATTCTAAAGCATTAGAAGGATTTCCATATGAATCTTTTCCGGTTATTTTAAACGACACAACACCATCAGGTACATATTTTACATTCCATTGTAAAGTATCATTCGCACCGTAAATCTTAGGGTCATTCCTCCATCCTTTCCCGTAGTCATAGGAAAGTGCATATGTATTGAAATCTTGGGCAGCGGAAGTTATTGAACCGTTTATAATTCCACTAAAGTTACTTGGAGTATTCCAACTACCTCCAGCTTGTTGAATTTGGTATAAAATATCATTGGAATTAGAGACAATACTTATAGTAGGACCGTCTAAATCTAAATAAATACCTTGTTTTGAAATATTATAAAACTTAGGCCCAAATAAAGCAAAAAGCATTTTAACTTCAACATAAATATCAAAATTAGTAGAAACCGACCATGGAAGGTTGCTAAGGGGAGCTGAGAAAGGAGCAAAAGTTGCGTTATTAAGAAGCGTCCAGTTAGAAGTACCCTGTTTTTTAGCCCAGAATTTAGTATATTCAATTTGGGATTCAGTAACTTGTGGAAGGGACAAAATAACAGTATCAAACTTACTGACGGTATCTCCTATATTCAATGCGGTCGAAAATTTATCTATTACGGTTCTATTTGAATATACGCTATAAGTGGCATTTAGACCTCCATTATACCCTTCTGCTATTATGTACCAAGTTCCGTTAGGAATATTATCTGTGAAAATATAATGATCAAATGTTTGCGAAGGTCCAGCGTATTCAACTAATTTTGTCCAATTTCCTTTATTTTGATCAGTCGGATATTCATCATTAAAATAATATTTTACTTTTGTTAGGTGACGTTGATCGTTGTTGATTGTCGAGAGTTTAATATAGTCCACTACTTCTTCTAAATCTTTAATTGTCTCCCACCCGTTATCTGTTAGTGAATATGCTTGAGTAGTTATGTTGGGAGGAGAATTAATAATAGTAATATTTGATATAGTTGTATTTCCATGAAATCCTATGTCATTTTGTACCACGACGCGTAATTTATATATCGTATCATCCACTAGGTTTGTTGTATTCCAAGTAAAGTTAAAATACGCGTGATTATTTTGAAATGTATATTGTGTGCTATTAGCAATCAGATCGTAGCCTCCATACTGTCCCATATTCATATAATTATAATAAAGAGCAGCCCAGTCGTAATTGTCACCAATAGCTCTAACTTCTATATCAACCACTCCAGAAAGAACATCGAGATTTTGAATATTTGTGAACTCAGGGAGGATTGCATCTTGAATAAATTCAAACTTTAAATCATCGATAAAAATACCCCATTGGTTTCTAAATATTTTTTCAGAGGTTATATAGAAAGTATCGAAAAATTCAGAAATGAGTTTTAGATAAATATACTCAGTATCTGTTATTATATTCTCTCCATAAATGTAAATTTTGAGTGGATTCTTCATGTAGTAATATTTTTCTCCTCTACTATTAATACTAAAATTAAAGTCGCTAATATCGAAATTCTGCATCTTGATAAGAGTATTTGAATATTCAGACATGTATTTGTTATTAAACTTGTCGAAAACCTCAACTTTAATCTTTAAAAGTTCTGTCTTGAACTCTTGGAATGCTTTATCAAGGTCAGTTCCGTTCTGGTAATTGAAAAATGGATATGTATAAAGAATAGCCCTTAAATTATAATCTGCTGTCTCGTTTGCATAAAGATTAGGAGAGACAATTCCAACTTCACCTTCTAACTCAGGACCGTCAATCAAAATTCCGTTATAGGTATCGTAGTAACCTATACAATCGCTTGAATGGAGATTAATCAGATTAAGATAATTAGAGGGGGTAATATATTGAATCTCTTTATGACTGGAAGGTAAATAGAACAAATTATTTCCTTGGGAATTGGAGAGATAAAAAGAATCACTAAATGAAGAGAAAGAAATAAAATCATTTCTATTGTATAATTTAATGTCAAAATCAGAAAGCAGATTTAGGTTTGCTTCTTTACTAATCCTTTCAAAAAATGTAAAAGCATTATTTTCCTTTGACACATAAATATCTTGTACTTGTATGCCACTTCCGTTTTGCCAGCTTACAGGTAGTTTAAATTCGTTAAAAATTAAACTGATCCCGTTTTGATAACCATAACTATTCAAATCTAAAGTTTTTACCTTAAATTTGAAAATAATATAGATATTCTCGTAATCATTCCCTAAAGATTCAAATAAGGAGAAAAGGGCTTGTTTTTCAGCTGTAGAAAGAACAAAATACTCGTCCTTGTCGATAATGTCTACTGTGTTATTTGCCATATTAAGAAAATAGAATAGGAGCCCGAAATTCTTACTCCATTTGGATTCGAGCTTAATATCTTGTAAACTATATCCCGTAAAGAAATCTTGATAAAATATCTCATCGGAGATTACTAAATCAGGACTTGCATCGTTCTCCACCATTATCATCATTTCAACTTCTAAGTCTGAATAGGGAGAATATTGTAATTGTGAAATTGGGTCGAAAAGTAGACTAAACGTGTCGAAATCTATTACAAGATCAATTATGTTATTATCCGATTGGATGAAAGTTGAGTCTGAGAAAAACGAAAGAGTGCTTAAATCTACTTTATTAGAAATTAAAAATTCACTCATGGCATATGATGCTGAAGTATCTGATCTTGTTAAAATTCCAAATGTATTGGAAGTATAGTTTCTCGGAATTATGTCAAATGAGATATCCACATTATCAATTCCTAACTGAAATCTGTCCATATCATATGAAGCATTGAGGCTCCAATCATCTTTCACTAAGTTAAATTTTAAATTAAAATATTCTGTAAAGTTAATCAAATTAGGAAAATTTAATTCAAAGGGAAATATACCGTTTTGAAGGCGATTGTCTGATGCATATATATCTGTATAAGTTAGAGAACTAAATGATAAATTATAGAAATATCGCAAATATCGTGGATAGTATGTACCAAGATTGTTCTGAATCCAAGTAGAAAAATCTTGGGAATTCCAGCCGGTATCCAGTAAAATATACTGGGTCCCTCCGGATTCAATAGATACAATAAATCTGATTTGATCTTCGGATTCAAGTAAGTCATTGACAAAAGAACCAAGATCTAAATTAAAATAAATGCTCATATTCCCGTAGAACATATCTCGGTTGAATAACTGAGGATAAAAATCGGCTGCTAATGTACTGAATGACGTGAGATCGGCCCGACGACTTGAAGTATATTGAATATCCCAATTATTAGAGTTATTAACGGAAAATGTCCAAAAGAGTCCGTTAGACCAATAACTATCAGGACTTCTCTCTTGTGTGCTTTCACTACTTATAATATAATAAGGACCGAATTTCTCACTTGTAACAACATCTAAATACATATATTGCACTTTCCATTTTGCTTGCTCACCGATCTTCTTATAATTTGTCTCATAGGCTATAAACATCGTGTTATTAAAATTAAAACTAAGAATCGGATTCAACATTTTATAATAAGTATAGTCCGCAAGATTAATTGGATCCGAAATTGTTTCTTCTGTATCAAATTGTCCACTACTGCTGTTATACATCATATGTTTAAATATCATCTGAGAATAGGAACCGTTAACGACGCTAGAATAAATAATATTAAGTAAATCGTTATAATCATATTTTATATCTGCTTGCCTCGATATATTTACATCTATACTACTATTAGAGATTAATATATCGTTCTGAAACTGAAAAGTATTGGTCGAAACATCTAAATAAACTTCTTTATCAGAACTACCACTTATGACTCTTTCAAATATAAAAGCTAGTTCATTTGTAACGGTTGATACTTCTACGGTTATGTTTTGAGGTTTGAGATAATCTTCTAAAGAGTATTTAACATAGAAATATGAGCCAGTGGGTAATTCAAAATTAAAAGATATATTGAGATTTTCTGTTCCAAAAGTACCTAGGATAGAATAATTATTTCGATTAAGCCTTTGGGCATTAGATTCGATTTGATAGGCAGCTAACAGTGTATTGCTGTAATACACATCTTTTATTTCCTTTACAAGTGAAACATTATCATAAAAAAATGGTCTCAATTCATATTCAGTAATCCCTGGAACAGTCGTAGAACTGGAGAAATAAAATGTACGAGGATCATACATATCCATAAACATACGATCGTCGGGAAATACTATTTTATTTTGATCAAATAAAATTGATTGATTTCCGAACAATTTAACGAATTCCTCTTCAGATCTAAATAGTACAATATCTTGTCCTGAATGTGATTTAACGGAAATTGAAGAGATCTTAAAGACTCGAGTAGAAGTTGTTTGTCCAAAATTAATGGTAATTTCAGTAGAATCTTTTGTAATAGTGGTTGAATTTAAATGAAGTTGATTTATTATTTGTGGAGTTTCGAGATTGCCATTAAAATTTTGGGATGATCCTGGACTCGGTATTGTCCACGAATAATTAAGTATATATTGATCCAAATAAAATTCAAATTGAGAATCGCTAATCCCACTAATTTTAGCATTCACCTCGAAATTCTGGTTATAATAATCAGAACTTGTGAATTCATATTCTCCAACAAAATAAGTAGTATGAGAAGCAGTTTCTATAATATCATATTGCAGAGTATTATAATTAAAAAGGCTAAGAGTAATTTGTTGAGATTGATTTGTCTTATAACTATATAATAGTTTAACACCAAATAAATCATATTGCGCAGGTTTATTTACCATGGAAAAATTCGTTGTAAAGGTCATATTACTCACTTCGGGAAAATATGCTACAGTAGTATTATATACTCCTACTTCATCTAAAAGTCCCGTAAAGCTAGAATATTTAGTTAGTTCTGCACCTACAACGAAATCACCTCCACCGACAAGATTGCCGCCTCCCGTCCAAGGTTCCGTGACTCCTACTGCAGAGTAATACCAAGTGGAGTTAATAAGCACATCGACATCAGATTGATTATAAACTAAAATTATTCGGGTCCAAGAATTTAACGGAATTGCTCCGGCTATGCCATAGTCGGCAATTGTCTCCACTCCACTAGAGTTAATATATACCTGTAAATATCCGCTCTCATTAATGCCTAACTCCAAGTTTCCGGCTTTTGAGATAAAAGTATTCTTAACTCCATTATTACTTTCATTTGAAGTAAATGCTGTCGGATATGCCCAAGCAGAGATCATAAATTGGTCGTTCGTGCTGCCCAGTGGGAAATTAAGAATATTCCCAAATTGCACAAAATCAAAATTCGAATAAATTGGAGCCCCCCTTGGAGGAATAACTGACGTAAACTTAATTTGCATTCCATCTAAATCAGTCTGAGAAAGACTTAATCCTGACCATGTGTAGGTGTACCATCCAGGGCTAGATCCCATGTCAAGTTGTTTTGTTCCTAACCAGCTCCCTATATATACATCTACAGTCGAATCAATGTTGGTTTCGTCTCCATATACTTTTATTGTAATTTCTGTTACGTTCCCATTTTGAACGTCAATAGAAGATACATCTAATTCATCAAGGATATCCGAACCTTGATAGCTACTAGAAGTAAATATATAGCTATTCGTGTCTGGAACATTAGGGTCTAGTATACTTTCGTTTAAGAAGCTATAATGAGGTACTTGCGTACTATTCCACTGAGCAGTAACGTCTCCGTCTGGAAGCACAACACCACTACCTTGTCGTGGTGAAGCCTCTGTGTAATATACTATAATTTGTAGGTGATCAACACGAGCATTAACATCTGCCGATTCGAAGTATTTTACAGAAATTTCAATCCCGAAATCAGCATTATTAATTTCTGTGGAAGTCCATGAAGTGCCCCATAAATCAGAAGCACCTCCATAGCTATCGTAGGAATCATCATCGGTTGTATCCCAGTAACCTGTTGCTGATTTGTTATTTCCTACCTGTCCACTTGTTTTTCTCAAAAAAATAGCATCATCCTTGATTGCCGAGGTCAGGTTTGTTTCTCTATCTATTTGAATTTCGATTCCGTCGATATTAGCTCCCGTTGGTATGCTGTAACCATAGTTGCTTAAAACTAGCCAATCAGACGTATCTTCAGTAGATGTAGTAAATGAAACATAAGTGTCGTCGTCGTCTTGGAATGTTGCCTTACTGGTGCTCTGCCACACTTCTCCAGAACTCGATCCGCCTACTGTTAAGTTTGCTCTCACTTCTCCAATCTCCGTTGTGTCAGCTAGACTTCCGCTTGTCGTCGTACACACATATCTAAATGAAAACTGACCGCCCCCTTGGTCGCCCAATTCAGCGATTAAGCTTGCTGTTAAAATGAAATCAATCCAATCACCTTGAATAATTGAGGAATCTGGTATTGTAATCATACCTGTATTAGATACCGTTGAGGAAGTATCATACGCATAAAGACGAGCTTCTTTACTTCCTGTTCTGAGTTTAGAAACGTAAAAACCTACTGTATCACCTGCGACTAGGGTACTTAATCCACTATTAAACGTAACTTTTAGCATATCTTCAGCTCCTTTCGAGACTCTAGCAAACCTAGTCCCGCTACCATCTGTCGCAGCTATTGTTTCATCATTCAAAGTGGGGTCAGAATCAGTAGGATTGCTCAAGGCGGCTTCTCCAACATAATCGGGGTCTCGTGGCGTTCTACTACCTCCCCCGCCAAGATTTCTATCAATATTAGCAGTGGTCTGAGGAGAGTTTACGGAATTAAACCCATTATACTCATAAGAGATATTTGCATAGGTAGCATATATAGAGCTTCCGATGTTCTCTTGGTAGGAAATATCTCCATTCCCATCAAATGAATATCCATAACCATCCTTTCCTGTCGTTCTAAATGTATCTCCATTGAGTATCCCTTCAAGACCATTAATTTCATCGTAGGTAGAAGAACCAGATTCTTCAAATTTTGCAAGAAATTGCAATGCGTCTACTCCTGTTGAGGTAATAGTTGGGAAGAAAATTGAAACATCTATATCTCGAAATTCTAAATTTCCTAAAAGATTGGATACAGCACTGAGTAAGTCAAAATCTCCAGGTTGGGAAGGAATATCAATTGAATCACCTGTACTTCCCCCACCGGATGAGCCGGGATAATCATTTATTCTTAAACCATTTGAAAAGCTTGAGGGGTAATAAGTAGAACTTAACTGAGTATAATATACATCCCTAATTATATCGTCTACATCTTCATTATCTCTATTTCCAGAAATTAAATTAGTCCATGTCGCGTTTGTATATGAAATATGAACCATACTTTCGGTATGAATTAAATCGAAGACTTCATTATAAACGTTTCCTAAAGGAGTTAAGGCAATATCAGGAGTCAACATAGCTGTTGTATTAATAACTGAAGAACTATAAGCCGTGACGTTTCTAACATCTTTTAATTGGAAATCGTCAAGAGCAATTCTCCCATACATAATATTCCATTCACTTTCCCCTTGGGAGTGAGTTACTCTATTTCTTTGTTGCCATGTAACATAAAGATCAGTAGTACTGAGAGCAATGGATGGAGCTAACTGATAAAGTGCATCATCCCCGGGATCATACAACCGCATGGGGGTAGAGAAAACACCATCTGGTCTAATAGAATACGAATAGTATAATTTCCATTGATCATCTTGAGGATATCTACCAGCAAACACGATAATAACATATTTATTGTTAGAGACAATTTTGGGAGTGACAAAGCGCTGTCTTATATCATTCAAAGTATCATCTGAATCACCAACACTTGTAAATTCATCCTTAATAACACTTTGAAAAATAGCAGAGATATTAATTGGAGGATTTACTCCCATTAAATCAAATACAGCCATCCCGTTAGCGTCTATATCTCTCCATGTAGGGCCTAAGTTGATATCATTTCGTCTATCGAAAACTAAATTTTGTCCTTGTTGAGAAAAAAGTCCTGAATAAAGATCCCATGAATCGTCAAGTCTAAAATCATTAGAGAAATAGTTATTGGTAATCAGTCCTGGATAATTATTGTAAGTTAAAATCTCTCTTCCTAATGATATTAAATTGTTGGTGTCCCAATAAAGGGGATCTGTGCTCCCAAGAGTGGGGGAGCTGAAGTCATAATATCCATTCCGAAAATCAAATCCACGATAATAGGTAGGTGGGTGAAATGCCTCTACAATAGCGTAATCAAACCGAAGAGAAATATCGTCACTATAGCCAGGATCGAAAGTAAAATCAGCTTTAATCTTAAATTGGAATTTCTGACCCGCTTCACTAAAATATTCAGTTAAATTAATATTAACTATTTGCCAATTTGTTCCTTGAGTATTATAATATCCTTGATAATCATATTGTTCATAAACAAGAACTCCATCTCTGAAAACTTGAGATTGCAGTTCTACATAGATATCGTCACTGGGGGTGCCAGAATTAAAAAGTTCGTAGCGGTAAGTGAAAGTGGCTATATCTGCAACCGTTCCTAGATATCCAATAATTGGGCTTTCAATATAAGTGCTCAGATCGTCTGTAACATTAAGAAATATAATATCAGGTGGTCCAGAATCAAAAGAATAAGTCGGAGATTTCGTCCATTGTAATTCATTAATAGAGAATTCATGATGATAATATAGATGAGAAGTAACTTGGAATTGATTGTTGTTATAATCTTCAAAATTTGTTCCGTTATAGGTAGTCTGAGTGGACTCAGGCCATTGTGAAGTATGGATGAACTTTCCTTTAGCTATTTCAGAATCCTCATAATGGTTAATATCCTTATACCATAAGCTCTGAGATCCATTATAGAAAATCTTTCCTCTCATATATTCTCTATGATGAGTTCTTGAAATATGTGTATATGAAATAAGACCATCATTCCTTGTGGTATAATCAGCAATTTTCCTGAATATCTGGCGATTTTGCTCTCTTTGAGTTAAATAAAGGAAAAATTCTCCAGAGATGGGTCTCCCTAGGGAATCTTCTGCACGAGTCTCGAAATGGTTCTCATATCCTAAGATTTCTTTATTTTCAATTGAATAAATGCTTCCTCTTCTCGTGGTTCGTAGAGGAGTTATTTCATCGTTATAATCGGGATTGAAGGATATTAAATCTTTCTCAATAGTTACATTGAATTTATAACTATTAGAGATTTTACCGAGTAGGAATCCTTCTTGAACAATAGAATAGATCTCCAATTCATATTTCCCCGGAAGAACAGGCGTAGAATATTTCTCTAAATCGATTTGAATATAGATATCCCTAGTTGAAAAAGGCCCCTTGAAAGGCCTAGAGCTAAATTTATGAGTTTTTATTAAAGCTTTGGTCTCTATAGGAAAATCATCTGAAACTTCCACATCAATGGGATGTAGCTCAGTATGTATAGTAATAGATTTTGGACTAGAAGCCCCTAAAGAAATTCGTAAAACCATTAAAGAATTAAAAGTTATATCCTTGAGATCTTCTAACTCATCAAAATAATCTAACTCATCTAAGTTATATTCAATACCATTTCTTCTAAAGGTCTGAGGGACGAGAGCAAATGAAGGTGCTGATAATGCTTCTTTTTGTAGGGACAATGCTGACCATCCAAGAATCATTGGAAACACTATGAGATTTATAATAACGATAGCAGCCTTTATTCTCAGCCATTTATCTTTCTCCGTAAGGACTTTATTCTTAAATACATGGTATCGTTGTTTTAGCTGTTTAATCCTATTTTTTTCATTAACCCAAGATAAACTACTTTCTTTAGGTTTAGATGCTTTTTTAAAGGAATTTGGAATTAAAATACAAACAATTAGCAAAATTAAACCATATAAAATCAGACCTTCCCATAAAAGATTGAAGCCGAAGATCATTATACATATTATTACCGAAAAAATCACAAACAAAAGTATTGAAATAATACTTTTTAGGCGCTTTCTGGGCTTTTGTAATAGTTTTCTTAGTCTATATTTAAAAGGTAATGAATCATAATCGGAGTGAGATATTTTAGAAGAACGTTTTATAGAAGAAAAGAGAAAAAGAAGAGGCAGGAAAACCATAATAGCGAACATTACGATTAAGATTGTAGTCGAATTATAATAGTTATAGTACCCAAAAGTCATTAATGGTATAAGTAAATTTAATGCAATAACAAGGATACCTGACTTTAACCATGGAGATATGTTGTTTAAATGATTTTTTAGATCAAACCATAGGTTAGTATTCTTGATCTTACGCGTTTCTTTTTTTAGAAATCTTTTCTCGTTTTTTTTTTTTGATATATTACTCATATTTATTCTCACCCAATTCATACAAAATTAATTTGTTAATTTCCTGAATAAAATAAGTTTTTTTTCTAGGATTAATCAATATTTTAGAAATTAATCTTTTAATTTGTCTTTTAGCAAGGCAGACTCGTTCAGGTCTAAACTCTTTATAGCTAAACTTCATAACTCTAACTTTAGGAATTCCTGCTTTATCTGGTCCTTTAGATACATAAGGTTCCCAGTTAGCTATTTTCGGACTTTTAGTTGACATTATTTATCTCCTTGCTAATTACTAATTTTCACTACTTTTAAAGAAAAACCCCAACTCTAAAAAAGAGTAGATCCTCATAGATGATAACTTCTAATCGTGATCTCTTATTTTTAGAAACCATAAGATTGTTAGTGTTTTATCTTTTGTTGATGAATTATAGTAATAATAAATGAATATTTAAATGCTACTTTTTTCAATTCGGAACATTAGGAGGGAGTTGTGTGCTAAAAACTTCTTGACACTCGTCAAATATTTGATACCTGTCAAGAGGAATTTTTGTACAAAAATTCTTAAAAATCAGAGCATGATTTCATCTCAAATTTGTCAATTTTTTCTTTAAATAAGAATAATAAAATAATACTTCATGATGATCTATAGATTAATCTCAAAGGTTTTGAAAATACAAGTAAGATTTAGGGAAAATAGTGAGTATCATGATGTCATTGAGGATCAATTGCGATGTATTATCAAATATCTCATGTATAAATTCATTGCAAAAAAGAAAGAATGTACTGTACGAGAAATAAGTGATAAGTTTGGGATCCTTGAGAATACCGTATATAAATATGTAAAAATTGGGGTAAAGGGAGGATATATAAAAAAGATTAATAATGATGCTGATCAGAGGAAAACTCAAGCTCATTTCATTTTAGCAGCTCAACCAAAA
>SDBT01006934.1_pt1 | contig 18716 bp, 18 predicted proteins | sample 2277101 | NCBI WGS metagenome assembly SDBT01 (sample SAMN10404973, study PRJNA504765) | marine sediment metagenome | isolation source: marine sediment core GS10_PC15, 103 cmbsf | place: Arctic Ocean: Southern Knipovich Ridge | collected 2010
AACTTCCTTCTAAAGTTCCTCCTCAATCAAATAATTATATAAACTTTGGTGGCTTGTTTACTCTAACCCCTCCATCATTAAAAATATCTAATGAGAATAGCGATACAGATGAAATTGTGTATGAAGAATTATCTAAATTTAAGCCAGATGACCAAGACCATATAGATGAAATTGTGTATGCGAATTTATCTGAATTTAAGAAAGATGACCAAGACCATATAGATGAAATTGTGTATGAAGAATTATCTAAATTTAAGCCATATGAGTAAGATAATATTATTTATTAAATAAAAACTCTTTCTTTGAAAATAACTGTTTTATATTTTTTTCAATAATCTCAGTATTAATTTTTTTAGGCTCTACCAAAGGAAGTCTCATGTGGGCTTTACATTTATCTATTAAACTAAGAGCATATTTAACGCAGATCGGATTGGTTTCTAAAAACATAGAATCTATAAAATTTTTATGCTCATCATAAATTTTTTGAGCTTTTTCAAATTCACCCTTTAAACAAAGATCGTTTATCAGTTTAAATTCTTTTGGAATAACATTTGCTACTACAGAAATGCCTCCTTTAGCTCCTAATTTTATCATATCTATAATCAATGGATCATCACCACTAAGAACATCAAACCTGGTTTTTTTTATTAACTCTTTAGCAATATCTAAACCGCCGGAGGCTTCTTTAATAGCTACAATGTTTTTAATTTTTTGAAGCTTTATAAATGAATCTATAGATAGTTTAGTTCCTGTTCTACCAGGATGATGATATAAAATTATTGGAAGATTTTCTTTTGCAATTTCTTCAAAATGTTTTATCAGCCCTTCAATTGGGGGTTTATTATAATAAGGAATAACAACTAAAGCTCCATCTACACCTATTTCTTTTGCTTTTCTAGTTAGAAATACAGATTTTTGAGTTGAATAAGTTCCCGTTCCTGCGATTATTTTTGTTTTGCCCTTAGCTAGCTTAACAGCTATTTCAAAAATTCTAAATTTTTCATCATCCAAAAGAGTAGGAGACTCTCCTGTGGTGCCAGTTAATACTATAGCATCAGTTTTAGCTTCTACATGCCAATTAATTAGATCTATTAAGGATTTCTCATCCAAAGAGCCGTCTTCATTAAAAGGGGTAGCTAATGCTGCCATAGATCCTTTAAACATCAAAAACATCTCCCCAATTTAGTTTTTTTACCATTTTATATCTTTTTTTATCTTTTCTTAAAACTTTTTCTATTAAAACTTTCCCATCTTTGCAAAGAGTAAAATGAATCTCTTGTTTAGTTTTTTTTACAAACCTTAAAATTCTAGCTTTTGGATTTTTTACATTTTCTTTTGTTGCAATGACATATGAAAATTTTTCATCTTCATAACCTAAAGATCCACCTTTTATATATTTATGAATTTTTGATCTTTTAACCCTTACATAAAAATGACACCAATCATTTTTTGGCATTGGACATTTCAAAGTATTTGGACAAGGAGCTATGATATTACATCCTTTTTTAATTAGCTTATCTCGAATATATTTAATATTTGTAAAACCATATTTTGTTCCAGGCTCAACAAATACGATTATTTTAGATTTTGAGAAAAACCATCTATTTATAATTTTATCAATTTGATAGTTTTTTAGCTCATTTGCAACATATGAAAGCATTACAAGATCAAAATCATAATTTTTTATTTTTAAGATATCTTTTTTTTCAAAAGTTATTTTTTTTGATATTTTATTAAAATTTTCTAAAAGCTTTTTTGCATAAAAAATCATTTTTTCATCTTTTTCAACCAAACAAATGTTTGATAAGCTAGTTTTTATCTCTTCATTTTGTAGATTAAAAACCGATAGTAAAGCCCAAAGAGAAGTTCCTGGACCTGCCCCTAGATCTAAAACTGTTTTAATTTTAATACTTGGAGAAATATTTATTATTTCATTTAAAGAATACTCTATAGCTTTGAAAGTAGCTGGCATCCTAGATGCAATGTAAGCTAATCTTTCTTTATCTGATGCAAAAGTTTTTTGTTTTTGTTTTTTATATTTTTTAGAAAGTTCTAAATTTATAAATTTTAGCTCTTTTAATGAAATGTTTTCGAAAAGTGAATTTATAGAATCGAAAAGCATTTTTTCAGTTTCATTCATTTTCGATATTAGCTCTCATACCCGAGGTGAGGTGATATGTTTTTTCATCAGGGGATTTTTTTATTTGATTTATCGATAATTTTAGAGTTGACTCAGAAAAATTTTCTTTGTCCTCTATTATATCAAAAATTTTGCCTTGAAATGTAGTGCCAGAAATGTCTGCAATTGCAATATTAAATTCATCATTTATTTTAAACTTTTGAAGAGCTTTTTTTCTAACTTTTACATTTAAAGAAGCGCTTTTTTCATCAGATATTGAAAGTAATTTTTCTTTTGGATATGTAGGTTTTCCAACGTAAACAAAATTTTCTAAAATTTGACCATCTACAGGACTATAAATAAAAGCTTTTTTCTTTTCATTTTTAACTTGAGATAATTCTGATTGTAAAAGATCAATTTTAGCTTTTTGCAGTTTATATAGAAGCTGGTTTTTTTCTAACTTTTTTAGATTAGAATTAACTTCTTTTACATCAACTATATCATCCTTTTTTGAATTCAAATATTTTTCTAACGTGCTTTCTTCTTCAAATTTTAATAGCGTTAACTTTTCATTTTCATAACCAATTTTAGCTTTTATATGCTGAATTTTTGCTTTGATATCAGATAGATCAAACTCAATGAGCACATCATTTTTTTTTATAATATCTTTCTCTTTGAAATATATTTTTGATATTTTTTGACTATCTAAAGCTTTAATATCTATGTTTTTTGAAGAGATAGATCCATAAATTTTTTGAGGCTTAGAGCTTTTAACATAAAAATATCTAAGAGCTACTAAAGATGAGATAATAAGAAATATAAAAAAAGTTTTAATTATTTTTTTTTGTTTTTTTGTCGCCATTTTTTGTTACGCTTGTTTTGTTATAAGCTAATTTTAATTTTTTTTGGATTTCTATCAAAGTCTCAAAGGTCGTTTTTGTTTCTTTAAAGTTCAATTTTAACTCTGAAAAATCCTGCTTTATCTTTTTTATCGATTTTTCTTGCCCTTTTTTTTCTAAATAAGTAGCAAGAACATCTTTTAAAGGTTTTTTTTCAGTTGCGATCTTTTCTTTTTCATTTGCTACGACTTTTGTCATTGGATAACTTTCTCCTTACAGGATTAAAAAATCATTTTTAAAATTTAGCCCTAAAATAAATAATTCCAGCTATCAAGCTGGCAAAAGATGCTACTAAAAATGGTAAATATATGTGAACCCGATCAAAAAGTCCACCAATAATTGGAGAGACAGCCATTGCAAAGGCTTGCATAGATTGGCTCATGCCCATGATTTTGCCTTGCATTCTCGCTGGCGCCTTATTTGATATGACAGTTGTACAAAGAGGCCAGGCTAGCCCGCCAATCATCACACATGCCCCTAAAATCAAGATCACGCCAGATATATTTTTTGGAAAAGCAACTAGTCCACATAAAACTGTAAAAATCAAAAAAGCAACATCTAAAATTCTAAGAGGAGAAAATCTTTTGGATAAAAGCTTATTTATCGGCCAAGATCCAATCGCCCAACAAATCCCCATAAAGGCGGCTAAATCTCCTATTTGAGAATTCGTAAAACTAAACTTTTTGATAACTAAAACAGGAGAGAATTGAAAAACAATAGACCAAGCAAAAACAAATAAAAAATATATTATATATATTGTTTTAATGTTTTTAGCTTTTAAAGCCTTTTGAATGTTATGTATACCTTCTAAAAAATCAAATTTCACATAATGTTTTTTGTCTTTTGGCTCTTTAAATGCGAAAACAATAAAGAAAAAATTTATAAATGATAAAAGAGCTGCTATAGCAAGCGGTATAGCAGGAGTAAATAAAGTAGAAATTGTTGAATCAGAAAATTTCCCTCCAATAAAAGCACCAATAATAAATGAAAATCCAGCCAAAACCGATAAGAATCCAAAATTTTTAGCTTTGGCCTTTTCAGTTAAAGACAGATCTGAAATAGAGGCCAAACAAACTGATAAGTTCCCAGAGAATATTCCTGTTATAATTCTTCCGATAAAAAGCCAAACTAAATTATGTAAATGGATGCTCCAAGCACTAATTAAATATCCAACAAATGTTAGTATTATTGATAAAACTAAGGCTTTTTTCCGACCAGATCTATCTGCAAACTCTCCTAAAAGAGGAGCGCCAAAAAATTGAGCAAAAGGAAATGCCGCTAAAAACACCCCTAAAAGAGTTGTTCTTGTTGAAAAAGAAACGTCTGCTGAAAAAATAACATTTTGTGGATCTAAAAAAAGCGGTGCAAAAATTGGAAAAACAATAGACCATCCTAAATTATCTACGAAAAATGTAAATAAAATAGAAAAAAAAGAAAATCTTCTTTTAGCTGCTGTTTTCATAGTAACCTTAAACAATTAGAATACTAATTTTTTCTTTCTTTTCAAGCTATTTGCCAATCTATTGGTTTGATATTATTTTTAATTAAAAATTCATTAGTTTTTGAAAAATGCTTGCAACCAAAAAATCCACTTACCGAATAAAAAGATGGGTGCGCTGCTGTTAAAATTAAATGGTGTGTATTTTCTATGTTTTTAAATACATTCAATAACTTTTCTTTTGCAGACCTTCCCCAAAGTAAAAAAACGATAGGTTTTTTACTTTTTGATAAAATCTCAATTACTCTATCTGTAAAAACTTCCCAACCTTTGCCGTAATGAGATTTAGGAGCAGATTCTCTAACTGTTAAAGTGGCATTTAAAAGCAATACCCCTTGCTTTGTCCAAGAAGTTAAATCCCCAGTTGCTGGCATTTTGATTCCAACATCTGTGATCTGTTCTTTAAATATGTTTTTTAAAGATGGTGGCGCTAAAACTTCTTTCGGAACGCTAAATGACAAACCATGGGCTTGATTTCTGCCATGATATGGATCTTGCCCAACAATAACGACCTTTACATTATCATATGGAGTGCAGCAAAAAGCATTGAAAATCAAATCCTTTGAAGGAAATATAGTTTGTTTAGTCTCAATCTCAGATAGCAGAAACTTTTGTAAATTTTTCATATACTCTTTTGCAAACTCTTCAGATAAAATCTTTGCCCAGCCCTTTTCCATAAAAAAATCTTTTACATCCATCTAAACACCTTGAAATTTTTAATGAAAATTATACAAAATTTTCTAATAATTGACACCTATCTTATATAAGAGTTAAAATTTTTAATGAAAATTTTCTGGGTGTGGCGCAGCTTGGCTAGCGTGCTTGCCTGGGGGGCAAGAGGTCGGAGGTTCAAATCCTCTCACCCAGATTTTTTTTAACGTTTTTGTTGAAAACTCTTATAATAACGTGTTGATAAGTATGTTGATAACTTCAAAATTGTTCAAAAACTCAAGTTATGATCAATAAATTGACAAGTTATAAACATGCGTTTTTAGTAGACAAAACATATGACTTTTAAACAAATCCACACTCTCTTAATAAGAAGATAAATATTTATATAATATCTTCTTTCTTTTGAACTTTGAAATGAGTTATCATAGAAACTTGATTAATCAAACTTTTGAAATGATATGATTTTTGATATAAATAACTTTTTTGAAATAGAGAGTTTTTTATTTAAAGAACTTTTTGAAAATATAAACGAGATTTGGACTCCGTTAGAGAATTTAAATTCCTATTTAAAAAAAGAAAACTTAAAAAATAAGATTAAGAATAAAAAATTTCAAATACCCAAAACTTGTTATATCGAAAATCCGGATCTTGTCTTTATTGGTGAAAATACTTTAATAGAACCTTATGTACATATTAAAGGTCCTTGTGTTATTGGAAAAAATTCTCAAATAAGACACGGAGCATATATTAGAGGAAATGTAATAACAGGAACTAATTGTATAATAGGACATTCAACTGAGATTAAAAATTCTATTTTATTAGATAATGTCTCTGCTGCGCACTTTGCATATATTGGAGATAGTATTTTAGGAAATAGAGTAAATATTGGCGCTGGAGTAAAACTTGCAAATTTTAGATTAGATAAAAATCAAATTAGCTTTTATTTAAACTTAAAAAAAATAAAAACGAATCTACTAAAACTTGGCTCTATTATAGGAGATGATACGCAAATTGGTTGTAATACAGTTTTAAATCCCGCAACTTTTTTAGAAAAAAATATCAAATGCAACCCATCTTTAAATATAGGTGGCCACATAACGAAAGATTCTGTCATTAAAAATAAAACTTCTTTTACAGAAAAAAAATTAACTTTTAAGTAAAAAAATGAGTTTGATTCTAAAACCAAAAAATAAAATTTTTATAGAGCTAAAAAAAGATATTGAAAAAGCTCTAAAAAATGAAATTCTATCGATGGGAAAAAAAACTATTTTAAGAGACTCTATTGAATATGCTCTTTTAAATGGCGGTAAAAGATTTAGACCAATCATCGTTTTATTAATTGCTAAAGCAATAAATAAAGATTATCCAGCTATAGAAGCGGCTCTTTCTTGCGAATTTTTTCATACAGCATCGTTAATTGCTGATGATCTGCCTTGCATGGATAATGAAAAAGAAAGAAGATGTAAAGCCGCTTTGCATTTAAAGTTTAATGAGAGCACAGCAATTTTAGCATCGTATTCTCTGATCTCTTCTGGCTATGAACTTATTTATAAAAATGCAAAAACCATAGAAGAAAAATTTTCAAAAGAAAAAGCAAACAACATTTGTATGTTAGCGATAGCGACTGTTTCAAAATATGCTGGAATACAAGGCGCTACTTATGGGCAATTTTTAGATCTTTTTGCAAAAGATACTTCGATTGATACAATTTACGAGATAATTCATAAAAAAACTATTTCTCTTTTTGAAATATCTTTTGTTTTAGGTTGGATCTATGGAGGCGGTGATTTAGCTAACCTAGATCTTGTTAAAAAAGTAGCCTATCACTTCGGTATGGCTTTTCAAATAGCTGATGATATTAAAGATCTAAAAGAAGATTTAGAAAAAAATAAATATATAAATATTGCGATCTCTTTAGGTGATAAAAAAGCAAAAAAAATATTCTTTGAAGAAATAAATAAAACTAAAGAACTATTAAAAAAACTAAAGATTTATTCAAAAGATATTTTTACTCTGGTTGATTTTTTAGAAAAAAGAGTCTGATTATTTTGAGTGTTTTTCTATAACTAGTTTTGTGAATTCTAAAAAATCATTAAGATTTTTTTCGATTATTGCTTTTACAATAATAATATTTAAAGCTTTATAATCATGGACTGCAATATTTCTAAATCCAACCATATTTTGAAGTTTTTTACTTAAGTTTTTATCGATGATATTAGACTCTTCTAAAATTATAAAAACTTCTCTTGTTTTTTGAGGAATTCCTAAGTTATTCAACCTAATCAGACGAGCTGCTAAGTCTATTATAGCTTCACAAGCTCTTTGTAGATTTAATATTATAGCGTCTTGTTTTGTGAAGTTTGTCTCAAACTCCTTTTCGTGTCCGATATATTCATCTTTTATTCTTTTCAGACATTTTTCAATGCTAGCTATTTTATTTAAAAGAACATCATCCATTAATAAACACCTTTTCTTTTTTTGATATCTTCAATGATACCTTTTCTCATTTCATTTAAATCTAAATACATTGAATCAATCTTATTTTCGAAAAAAATACGTTTTTTGTTATCCGAGGTATGAATTATTTTACTTTCAGTAATAATTTGAAAGGCAAATATTGTATTTGCTTCTCTCAAGTCTATTAAATCTATTTCTAAATGTGTTTTTGCTGCTATTTTTTGAGATAAATTCCAAAGTTTTACTTTATCAATTTTTTCTTCTAAAAGAATAGCTAAATCCAAATCACTTTTTTCTGTTTCAAATCCAGAAGCGTAACTTCCAAATACATAAATAGCTATTACGTTTGAAAGATCTTTCAGAATGATTTCTTTAGCAATATTTATTGAATCCATTATAATTTAGTGCCTTTTTAATTTTAATTTAGCATATAAATCATTTTTCCTAAAAAAGAGTTACATAATTTTAAAAATCATTTGTTAGTAGCTCTGCAAAATCAATGATTTTATAAAAATAATCATTTTCCAAAATAGTGTTACTTATGCCATTTATATGGATAAGAATAGGTAAAACAGCTGCGTTTCTAGGTAGCGATAATCTATCTATTTTTGTTTTCACTTCTTCTATAACTTTCATCGATATTAAATTTTTAGAAAATTTAACTTCACATGGATATAAATTTTTATATTTTGTTTGAATCAAATAATCAATTTGACAACCTTTTTGATTAGATGTTTGCTTTTGCAGATAAGGATTATCAGCAATAATGTCTTCTGATCTTATGTGAAGAAGTTGTAATATTTTTGAGCGATTATCAAGAACTAAATTTTCAAACTGCAATCCCATTATAGTATCCCAGCCAGACAAAGATGCTAGAGAAATATCTTTAAATCTTCCCTTTCTTATTTGATCAAGCCTTGGTTCTATATATTTTAAATAAAATCTTAAGTAGTTGTCTCTGAGTCTAAATTTGCTTGTGCGTGATTCTCGCCCTGATTTTAATGACCAAGTATAATCTCTTGTGATAAATCCTGCTTTAGTCAAATCGGATAAATATTCACTAAAACGTCCACTACTTTTATATTTTGATCTTTCAACGATTTCATCATAATTACAAGATCCATTCGCTAAAACTTTAACGATTTTTTTATAAATTTTATCTCTTTTGCCAAAGATTTCATGAAAAATTCTTTCAAACTCATCAACTAATACAGCTCCTTTTGTAAAACATTGACGTTTTATATTATCATCCGCCGAATAATCTCCTTGTATCTGTTCTAAATACCAAGGAATTCCGCCGGTTATTGATAAAATTTTGAACTTTTCATAATCAGAGCCTCTAAATCCATGTGTCTTTAAAAAGGTATTACAATCATTTAAAGGAAGCGGTTCTAAATCCAATATCCATGAAATACGACCATAAAAAGCTTTACTATTTAAAATATTATCATCGATCCAAGAAGACACTGAGCCACATAAAATTAACATTAATTTTGGGTTTTTTTTGAAAAGCTCATCCCAAGCATTTTTTAATTTTCCTAAAAAATCTGGATCTTCTGAACCCATCCAAGAAATTTCATCAAAAATTAAAACAACATTTCCTGTTTTAACTTTATCATTCAATAATGCAAAAAGTTTACTCCAATCATCTACTTTTACTTCTGGAAAGTTTAAAACTAAGCTTAATTGTCTTGAAAATTCATCTAATTGATCTTGCTTTGTTCTACTATTTTGAGGAGGAAGACCTATAAATTTATATGAATGCTTGTTCTTGCTAAATTCATCTAAAAGTCTACTCTTACCAATTCTTCGCCTTCCCTTAACAACTATTAAACTGGCTGTTTTTTTATTTAAAAATGAATTTAGATCATTAAGTTCTTTTTTTCGCCCTATAAAAGTATTAGCCATTTTTAAGCCTTTTGTTCGCAATATCTATTATTATAGCTTTTCCCGAACAAAACAGTCAATCAAAAAATGTTCGCAAAATTACATAAAATTCAATCTCGCGAACAAAACTTTAGGTTAAAAAATGTTCGCAAAAACCATGAAAACTCAATCTCGCGAACAAAGTTTTTTTTAATGGAAGTTGATAGTTAGTTACTTAAGCAAATAAGGCCTTAAAAATCAAATTTTTTATATTATTGTTTTTTGAAGTAAACTGCCCCAAATAATGGAGCAGTTTTTTTAATATTCTAGTTGTTTTTGATTTTTTCCATGATTAGCTTTTCGATAGTATTAAAAAGATTTGTATCTTTTTTTAGAGCTTCTTTTACAGCTTCTCTACCTTGACCGAGTTTGTTATCTTTAAAATTAAACCAAGCGCCTTTTTTTTCTATAATTTCGTTTTCAACAGCTGTGTCTAATAATGAGCCTGTAAGAGAAATACCTTCGTTAAACATAATGTCGAATTCAGCTACTTTAAAAGGAGGCGCCATTTTATTTTTTACAACTTTTACCCTAGTTCTATTTCCAATCACAGTGCCATCGGCTGTTTTGATAGCTGCTATTCTTCTAATATCTAAACGAATAGATGAATAAAATTTTAAAGCTCTTCCGCCAGGTGTTGTTTCGGGATTTCCAAACATAATTCCAATTTTTTCACGGATCTGATTAATAAATACCGCACAAGTATTACTCTTCGATAAAGTCGCAGTTAGTTTTCTTAGGGCTTGTGACATCATTCTTGCTTGAAGTCCCATAAATGTATCTCCAATTTCTCCTTCTAACTCACTTTTTGGAACTAAAGCTGCTACAGAATCTATAACAATTACATCTAAAGCGTTTGATCTAGCGAGCATTTCTGTGATGTTTAAAGCCTCTTCTCCAGAGTCCGGCTGTGATATCATTAGCTCGTCTAAGTTAATGCCAATTTTAGCGGCGTAAGAAGGGTCTAAGGCATGTTCAGCATCGATATAAGCTGCTATTCCTCCGTTTTTTTGTGCGTTTGCTACGATGTGTGTTGCTAGAGTTGATTTTCCTGAAGATTCAGGACCATAAATTTCAACGACTCTTCCTTTGGGAACGCCACCAATTCCGGTAGCGATATCTAAAGCAAGAGATCCTGTTTTTATAACGTCTATTCCTTTCATAGAAGAGTGTTTTCCAAGTGCCATAACAGCGCCTTCACCGAACTGTTTTTTTATGTGACTTACAGCTAAATCCAAAGCTTTTTTCTTTTCTTCTAGTTCTTGTTTCATGAAAAAAAATCTCCTTTTATTAATTAAATCTTTCTATAGATTGATCATAAAAATTGTAAACGTCAAGTTTAAAAAATAAATAAATAAATAAAAAATATTTTTTTGTGTTATATACAAATTTAAACTATTGGAGAGAAAAATGCTGCTATCTGGAGATATTGGAGGAACCAATACTCGTCTTGCTTTATATGAATATAAAAAACCTCTAAAACTTATTAAAGAAGAGCGATTTTTAAGTAGTAATTATTCAACTCTTTTAAGTGCGATCCATCACTTTTTAAAAAATGAAAAAGTAAATATTGAAGCAGCTTCTTTTGGTGTAGCGGGCCCTGTTAGAAATGGCACGTGTCAAACAACTAATATACCTTGGCTTATTGATGTTTTTGAAATTGCAAAAGATTTAAATATTTCTAAAGCCTATCTTTTAAATGATTTAGAAGCTAATGCCTATGGGGTAGAGTGTTTGAAAGAAGATGAGTTTTTTGTTTTAAATGAAGGTGATGAAAATGCAAAAGGAAATGCTTGTATAGTTGCCGCGGGCACAGGCCTTGGAGAGGCTGGTATGTATTTTAATGGAAAACGACTCCGTCCTTTTGCTTGTGAAGGAGGGCATACGGATTTTGGTCCACAAAATGATTTAGAGATTGATCTTTTAAAATTTTTACAAAAAAAATATGGACATGTCTCTTATGAAAGAATTTTAACGGGAGAAGGGATTTATAATCTTTATGAATTCATAGTTGAAAATAACCTAGAGCCTAAAGAAGAAAAGCTCGATGAAGAGCTAAAAAAACTCTCAGAGCCTCAGGTTTTAATTACTAAAAAAGGGGTGAATAAAGAAAGTAAAATTTGTGAAAGGGTAATCGATTGGTTTATCTCTATATATGGCGCAGAAGCAGGAAATGCTGCTTTGAAATTTTTTGCTTTAGGTGGTGTCTATTTAGGCGGGGGTATTGCTCCTAAAATTTTAGATAAACTACAAGACAGCTCTTTTATGAAATCTTTTGCTGATAAAGGAAGATTTTCAAAACTTATGATGGCAATGCCCGTAAAGGTTATCTTAAATGATAGAGCAGCTCTTTTAGGCGCTAGTAATTTTGCTATTATAAATAAAAGCTAAAAATTAATTTTTAAGTTAGCGACAATTCCATGAAAAAAAAGATCCCCAATATCATTAGTACGGTTGTTTATTTGTAAATCTTTTAATTCTACCATTAGATTTTGATTAAAAAATACGTTAGCTTCATAACCAACTAAAAAAGATATATGCTTACTTTTGTTAGAAAAATAAGATCCCCATTCAAAACCGGATGATATTAAAAGATTTGGATTTATATATCTTACAATGTTTATTGAATTATCAAATAATGAAGTCGGATCTGATGCACTATTTTGTCTGTTTTTAACTTTGAATCTTTGATAAAATAGAGAAGCTTTAACATCTGTATAAAAATTAAATCCCCAAAAAATTAAAAGTTTGGTTTTTGCTCCACCTAAAAGTCCTATTAAATATGAATCAATTTTATCTCTAGAATAAAGTATAGCTTCGTCGGATTCTCTTGTTGAATCTGTATTAAAACTTTGATCTATACGTCCTCCTTTAACTCCAAAGAGTGGCGTTAACAAGAAATATGTTCCACTATAAAACGGCCGAGCAAATGTAAGATCTAAAATATCAATTTTGCTAGACCATTTGGCTCTAGTATTTGTCATTACTTCAGGCGTTGTTACGAAATGTATCCAAGTATTTATAGCTCTTTGCTCAACTTTTTTTGCTTTTGAAAAGTGAATTCTTGAATATTCTAAAGTATAAACCCAATCATCATAATTTGTGCTAAATCCTAAAGCTACTTTAAAGGCCGATTTATAATTGGAGTGCATCTCAAAAAATCTTTCAATAGTAAATTGTGGGTTATTTACGCTATATGCATAAGAAAGGCCCTTTTCTATTGGTTGATAAAAAAGATACGTTCCTGATGCAAAAACATCTAACTCTTTACCAATATCAATTTTTGCTGGAGAGTTATATCCCGGCATAACTTGTGAATTTTCAATTAAATGTCCTTGAGAATATTTTTTTGCTTGAGGTACGTAATATGGATGATAGGTTATTAAATAATCGATTTCTTCTTCTTTGGCAAAAGTAGATGTTATAGCAAATATTGATAAGGCGAAAATAAAAAGACGCATATTTTTTTTCCTTTAAAATTTTTAATATTTATTTTTTTTAAACTCATAGTTTACAACTCATAGTTTACAACTCACAGTTTGCAAATTCATAATTTGCTAAACTATGAGTTTGTTAAAAATCAAATCTTAAACTTACCTCAAGTCCATGAAACATTAAATCTCCAGAAGCATTAATTGCTGAAAATTCATTTTGATTAAAAAAATACACAAAATTATATGCAGCAAACAGATCTACATGCCAATTATTATGATCAAAATAAGAACTCCAACCAAAACCTGGAGATAGATCAAATGTCGGTGTTATCTGTATAGATTTTGCTCTAAATCTTTTTGAATATGTCATTGGATGAAATTCTGATTTGAAAAAATCTTTCGTTTTAAATTGTTGATACATTAGTGAAAAACTAGAGTTTAAAAATATTTTTAAATCATAGCTAAGAAGCCAATTCATATCCAATACAGCTCTTGGACCTAAAAACCATGATTTATTTTTTAAATCAGCTTCTTGTTTTACTCCACTAACTTCTGCATTAAATTTAAATGTTTGTTTTGTCCAGCCGCCTTTTATGCTAGCATAGGGTTTCATAACAAGATGTTTTCCGCTATAAAAAGGTCTTCCAACTTCTAAATCAAAATAATCAATTTTGGGACGCCAACGAGCTTCAAGTGGAGATATTGAAATTGACTCAGAAAATACATGATAAATTATATCTCCCTTTGAGTTTTTCTCCGTTTCTTTTGCATGAAATCTTGTATATCTTGCATTTATGTTCCAATTATCATAATCGTAGTGAGTTCCAAGTAAAACTTTAAAACCTGGATAATAGTCTGTGTCAAAATTTACAATAGAACTATCATAAGATGATAAATCATTTGAAGGAATATATCCTAAATCAACTCCGATCATCTCAGGCTGCCAATAAATAAAACTTGCGCTAACTATAAAATTCCAGGCAGCTTGAACGTCGATTCTTGCAGGAGAAGAATATGCAGGATAATAACAATGATCTGTATCTATAGATTTAGAGATGCTTTTAGGTTGAGATAGTGGCGTTGAAGAAGAAGTTTTTAAAGTTTCTGAAAATGCAAAATTCGTTGAAAAAATTAAAATTATCATTAAAAAACTTTTTATTCTCATATTAAAAAATTCTCCATTTTTAAAAATCTAGTCTCATTGAAGCTGTAAGTCCATGCAACATAAATGATCCTGGATTAAATCTTGTAAATAAAAGTAGATTTATAAGATGTCTCATCTGGTTTTGATTCCAATAGTTCATAAATTCATATTTTACTAAAAAATCTATGTGGAATTTATCCTTAAAAAAATATGCTCCATAATTTAGTCCAGCTGCTAAATTTAGATTTGGTACCAAATATTTTTTGTTCATATTAATTATCTGAGAAAAAACATCTGTTGTTAGATTTTTCTCTTGATATGACACTTTATAAAAGTCTTGGTAAAATATCGCAGCTGATATATCTGTAAAAACTTTGAATTCACCTCTGAGCTTCCAAAGTCCTTTGACTCCAGCTATAGGTCCTATTAGCCAAGAATCTGAAAAAGATTCAGAACCATTCGTTAAACTTGTTACATTATACTTTTGGTTAAACCAGCCTCCTTTAATACCCGCTAAGGGTGATAAAATAAGGTGTTTTCCAGTATAATTATCTCTAGAAAGGCTAAGCTCAAACATATTAAAATCAACATCCCACTTAGCATGAACTTGTGTTGATGTGCCATTTAACCAATCAGATGAAAAAGCTATAGCTTGGTTAATAGTTGTATTCATATCTCTATTAAATCTAGTGTAGCTAGCTAAAAGAGTCCAATCATCTGTATTTGAATGAATACCTATTGCTGCTTTAAAACCTGTTTTGTAATTTGATTTAAAATTAAATATTTTTATAGGATCTGAAAGTAAATCACTCGATGTGCTCTGAGCTATCGCTAAGCCAGTTTCTTTGGGTTGCCAATATAAAAGGCTGCCTTCTAAAAAAGCATCTGTGCGGCCGTCTACATCTACTCTAGCTGGTGCGCTGTAAGCTTGCATAAGATGATGTTTTTCAATTGGATGACCAGAATCATAATATTTTTTGCTAATTGTTTTTTGATTAGAAACGCAAAAAACAGATGTCATTGAAGTTAGCGTTAATAAAATTAATATATTTTTAAAATTAAACATCTCATCTCCCATATAAAATCGAATATAAATTCTGTATGAAAAATGATATTATTACAATATAAAAAATTAATTTGTTCACTAAGTTAGTAATTCCGAGATTTTCAGAAAACCTCACTACATTGGTAATGAATTACAATGAGCATTACAATTAAATTTTTAGGGATTTATCCCGGTTAAAATAAGGTTGTAGTGAAATTAACCCGGTTAATTTCATTGATAAATAAAAATAACCGGGTTATTATGGAAATTGAGCTCATAGATCTTATTAAAGAAATGAATCCATGGCTAAATAATGCCGATATTATACCTACTGATATGCCTATATATATAGAAAGAGAACAAACTGATAAGCTACTTATATCTGATTGGGATCTTTTCTGGTTAATTTTAACAGGGCCTAGACAAGCTGGGAAAACGACTCTTGGAAAATATATTTCTAGAAAATTGATTAAGCAAAAATCTTTTAAAGAGCTGTTATAGTTAAATTGTGATTTTTTAGAAATACGTGAGTGGATTCGCTCTCCTCTTTTCATAAAAGAGGCAATCAAACAATTTAATTTAGATAAACCAATTATTTTTATTGATGAAGTTCAAAGATTAGAAAGTCCTGGAATATTATTAAAAGGTATAATTGATCTAAAACTTCTAATAAAAATGATTGCTTCTAGTTCTTCTCAGTTAAAGATTAAAAGTAAAGTTCAAGAATATTTAATTGGAAGGCATCTTGAAGCAATAGTTCCGCCTTTAAGTTATAAGGAAATTGGAAAAGTAGATCAAGCGCAGTTAATTTATGGATGTTATCCTAAAGTTGTTTTAAGCAAAGAAAAAGAAATTATATTAAAACAGTTATTTCAAGATTATATTACTAAAGATATCATCGAAATTTTAAAAGTTGGCAAACCTGATATCATGCAAAAACTAATCACGCTGCTTGCCCATAGTTCTGGACAATTAGTTAACTATAATCAATTAGCTACTGATTGTCGTGCAAGTATAACAATAATTCAACATTATTGCGCTATTTTAGAAAAGACCTATACAATTTCTAAAATCAAACCGTTTGTCGGAAATAAACGCAAAGAAATTGTCTCAAATCCGATTTATTATTTTATTGATAATGGATTTCGCAATCAAGCTCTTCGAAGATTTTCTAAAGATGAAAAGCGAAATGATATTGGATTGTTAGTTGAAAGCGCTGTCTTTCAAGAAATATTAAAGTATAAAGAACAAAATTTTTATGATTTTGATATTCATTTTTGGAGAACACAATCCGGTGCTGAAGTAGATTTTGTTCTTTATAAAACAGATAATGAATTTTTACCAATAGAAGTAAAATTTCGTAGAATGAAAAGACCTATTATAACACGATCACTCAGATCATTTATCGATGCATATAATCCCAAAATTGCTATTGTTATATCTAAAAATTTTAAAGATAAAATCAAAGTAAAAGATACTCTAATTCACTTTATTCCATTTCAAAATATCATTGAAATATTTGATCTGATTAAATCATCGCTATCTTTATGAGAAAAAATGCAAATAAAAAAAACTATCTAAGATAGGTTAAAAATTCCATTCAAATCTCAAAGATCCTAAGTGTTGATGAAATTTTCTTCCAAACTCAAATTGATAATTTCCATAAAATGTAAAGCCAGGGTTTTTGGTTATTGTAAAATTAGCTCCAAAAATTCCTTTAGAATGGCTTTCTTTAAAAACATGAATTTTAAATTTGTTTTGTGTACAAGTTAAAGCTTCTAATCTAGAAACTATTTTAGCTGAACTAAGTTCATCTTCATAAGAATAACCAGCTCTAATTGCAGGGGAGAAACAATAATTTGTCAATTTAATATCTTTTATGAAATTTAAAAGGGCTACGCCCCTTACTCTAGAAAAATTGGTAGTATCTACAATTAAATTTAATGAATTAGCTCCCTTCTCTTCAAACCCATCTTGCCATACATAAGTGTAATCAACATCTAAAGTAGGTTGACAGTAATAATTATCAGCCATTAATAAATCAAGACCTCCGCCTAGATGCGCAGTAACATCAAACCCTTTATGTTTTCCTTTAGCTGTTCTATCAACTTCACCAAATCTCAATTTTCTTTTTGTTTCATAGAAATTTCTAGTTCCAGTAACAGATGCATTTATAAATCCAAAGTGATTGTAATTACTTGCATATAAAGATCCATAAACACTTTGAATATCAGCATCTCCAAGATTAGTTATCCAATTAATATCTGCATATGAATAACCTAAAGCTCCACCAAAATTTAGTTTATTTGAAAAATTATAATCAGCGCCAAACATTCCTCCATATACCCTGTTTTTAAATGGTCTTTGATCTTCTAAATCTCTTTGATGTGTGAAATAACTAAATGGCTCTATCCAAACTTCAAAAGTTTTAGGTTTTATGCAAGAAGCGTTTCTTTTACAAGATTTATTACAACGATATAATTTTCTTAACCTATCTGTAAGTATTTTGGAAACCGTTTGGTTGTTTGTATAATTTGTAAGCTGAATAGCTCCAAATCTAGCAGGGGAGATTTGAAGCAAGGCATCTGTTAAATCTTCTAAATTTAATAATGCAATCGTTGTTGCTAAAATATTTGCATAATCAGGATTAGAAAAATCACAACTATTTAAATACTCAGCGACTGCTTTTGCATTTGGATTTGTTATTTCACTAAAGGGTAGTATTAATAAGCTGTTAGCCAATACTAAAACTACGCTATTTGCATTATATATAATATCAAAAATTAATAAAGGATCTGAATCTGAATGAGATCCAAATGTTCCAGTAACGAATCCGCCATCTGTTGAAATAATTGTATAAGTTGTTCCTTCTTGGAAAAACTCAGTGGAAGATAGAGGGATTACTTGTAAACTAGAAGTTCCTCCTAAGGTTACTATACTACCACCGCCTCCTGTTACAACTATTTTATCTGAATCATTCGGTGTGCTTGTTATTTCAATTTGCAAAAGTCCATTCTCTACATAAGCTCCTACAATATTCGTAGTACCAATAGATTCTCCTGGAGAAAAAGTTCCATTATTTGTAACAGCTCCTGTAATTGTTCCATTGCCAGATAGTGTTGTTCCGGGATTTACTGTAAATGTAGTAGAATTCCATGTAGATGATGGTTTCATTAAAAATGTTCCAGCTGATACAGTTGTGGCTGCTAGAGTGCCCGCAAAACTACTATTATTTATTGTTAAAGTACCACTTCCAATTTTTTCTAGCTCTGGAAAAACCCCAGATTTATTAATAAGTCCTGAAAGAATAATAGTTTTATTTGCATTTGTGTTTATTTCGTTATCTACACTTGTCCCATCAGTTATTTGAAAAATATTTGTTAATGTAATATTATCTGTTACTAGAAGTGTTCCTCCTTCTAATGTAATTACATCTGAGCCAAAATTATTGCTACTACTAACGCTTAAAGTCCCTTCTGCTATTCTTGCGCGATACGAACTTGATGAGGAATTTCCTGAAAG
>SDBT01006935.1_pt1 | contig 18716 bp, 17 predicted proteins | sample 2277101 | NCBI WGS metagenome assembly SDBT01 (sample SAMN10404973, study PRJNA504765) | marine sediment metagenome | isolation source: marine sediment core GS10_PC15, 103 cmbsf | place: Arctic Ocean: Southern Knipovich Ridge | collected 2010
AGGGTCATTTTGTAAATCTAAATGATTTTTACTATTATTTATGTCTTTTGGTTGCCTTTACTGAATCATCATCAGTTTTTAGTCATTATTCTCCTCTCACAGACATTTTTATCAGTATTGATTTTTTTCTTTCCCTCTACCTGTTTACTCGACCAACTGTTTGTTCATTTCTCTCTTTTATATTATCTAAGAAAAAATTTTAGAGGGGAAGTTATTTTCGAACAACCCCTAAGTAAGAAAAGGATATCTAATTCAAACTAATGGTTATATTTGAGTTTAATGGCTCAAAATTGGATTTTTTTTATGTATGGATGTGGAATTGGTGAATTTAAAATTTCAAGTCTGAAAAGAGTTATATATTCATCAAAAATAAATTCTAAGAATTCACAATAATGCGTTATAATGATAATCCACATTTTGAATTTTTGTAAAAATAATGATTTTTCAAGAGTTTCACTAGACTTTTAAATTTACTTTTTATAATTAATAGATAATTGAATAGATTACTCGGAGATTTTTCATGTGAGAAATAGTTTTGTTAAATCATCAAGAGTGCTCCTAACCCTTGCTGGTATTGGTATTTTGAGTATAATCATTGGTCTTCTATATTTTTCAGGCGTGGCATCATGGGCTGTAGGAGATCCTTCAAGTCCTTCAGGATTTACAATAAATCGTCTATTCTTTGGTTTTGATTACCGTATCCTATTCGCTTTGGGTTTTTTCTTACTTATAATAGGAGTTTTTCCTGTCTTATCCGCTGCAGATATTAATACAACAAGTAGTATCAAAAAAGCTTATGTTCATTTGCTCCTTCTGTTTGGTACTGGTATTTTATTATTATTTTATTCAGTATTTGTATATTTGGAGAAACTTGAAGTATTTGATGAACTTCATACGTGGTTTGATTACTCCATTCTTGCAGCATTTGCTATAATCTTCAGTGTATCCATATTGCTATTCAGTGTTCAAGATTCGGAACGATTATGGAATCTAAAATTTGTTTTTGGGATTTTTTTCGTAATAGGTTTTCTTGGTGTGCTTTTCAGCATGATCGTTTATGGCGGATATATTGATTTAGGGGAAATGATCTCTTGGGACTTTATTTTTATTCTTTCAGGATTCTTTCTATTCCTTGGATTTATCCCTATGGTAGTGACTGCTGGAACCGGTTTTAGAGATTTTTTATACCGATTAAGATTTCTTTGGTTGATTATCGCTCTCTTAAGTTTAATATCCTTTTTACTTGCAGGATTAATTAAATTTGAAATTTTAGAAAGTTCCATGTTACTTGATATTAATTGGTATATATTCTATCTTTTTGGTTGTTTATTTCTAGTTATTTCACTGGTATTTCTTGCCAGAGCAGCAGAACTCCAAGAAATAATTCAAAAACTTCGTTATCTTTGGATTATCTCCTTCTTTTTAGGCATCATATTGGTATTATTTTCTTTCATAACAATACTCCCCACTTCTGATAGTTTTTCTGGTATTACAGGACAACTTGGTTTAGAAGACTATTTTGATATTTTATACATGTATGGAATCGCAATTATAATTTTTGCTCTTATTTTTATATGTTCTATTGTTAAATCTGAAACTGCAGAAGATACTGGTAGCACAGGTGTGTCGAGTGCTCGAGAAATTCTATCTGAGTCAGAATCAACGACAAGTGAGATGATTGCATATCTTGAAATTATTCATAAATCAAATGAAGAAATCATTGGCCATTTTAAAGAAGCTTTAAGAGAGGATAAATTTCGTCCTAGAGTCTATGAAAAATTGATCAAACAATATCGAGAAAACAATCGTTCAATCACAGCCCGATTGGATAAATTTAGAGGAAAGAGCCCGATAATTTCCAAGAAGGAAGAAGTAAGTTCACTGTTTGATGATGTAATTGGGCCAGAAGTAACTGAAAAAGCCCCACTACCTTCACCAGAACCTTCAATTCCTTCATCAACTCCTCCACCTTCTGGTGGCCCACCAATGCCCTCAACTCCTCCACCTTCTGGTGGCCCACCAATGCCCTCAACTCCTCCACCTACTCCATCTGCACCTTCAACTCCACCTTCAACTCCAGGAACGACTCCTGGTAAGTCCCCTCAATCCCCTCTTGATTTGATTGCGGATGCTCGATCCACGAGTATAGCAGAATTACGTGGCGAAATGTTGAAAGAGCTTAGACGTTTAAGAGAGATCTTCAAAGAAGAATGAAGAAAAAAACGACTTTAGGATAAAATAGTTCACCAAATGACCAAAGACCAAAGCTAAATTGATTCCCAGAAAATACTCTGTGAATCATTATCGAATCCTTCTAAGATAGTCTTTGCTGCGTCGCTGTTGATGGAAATTTTAATTTTCCCTGATCGAGTAGTAGTACTTACAAAGAATGGAGACCCATTTCTGCTTAACTGGCTTTCTAAGAAGAATTGAATAGAGGAATTTTTCAGTTTCTTTGGAAAATTCATTATTAATACTTGTTTTCTAATGGAAAGCATGTTATCTCTTAAAACGGACGTGTTAACGTTATTAATTTCGGTGTTTGACCGATTGATGTCCAGTTTAACTTGAAAATGCCTTTCAAGGGCTTTAATGTTTTCTCCTCCCTTTCCAAGAATTAATGGAATATCCCTTGTAGAACATTGAATTTCAAAACGTCTACCATAACGATCTTTTGGGATTAAAACAATAGGTTTTGTTGTGTATTGTTCTATAGCTTCTGATATTGCTTGCACGGTATGAGCATCTATTTTTTGACGTTTTAGATCTAAACTTTCAAGAGGAATGACTACAGTTTGTTCTCCAAATGTGTACATTTCGTAAACAACTTCTCCATTTTCAAAATCTTTTACCTCTATAACTGGTCTAGCTAAATCACTTTCCATTAAACCAGAAGGAACTTTAACAGTCATTTTTACCTCTAATACTCTAGCTATTTTCCCAGCCTCCATATAAATAATAGTATCAAGAACACTAGGAATAATACCAAGCTCCAATCTCCCAATAAATCTTTGAATTGCATCTATTGCTGTACTAGAGTGAATTACTCCAATTAAACCTATACCAGCAAGTCGAAGATCAGTGTATAGCTTGAAATCTGCTGTATCTCTAATCTCATCATAAATAGTGTAATCAGGACGAGTTAAAAGAAGAATATCATGAATTTCTGTATGGCTACCGAAGTTTTTGGAGTATTGGGTAATTTCTGGTTTCAGATCTAAGTCCCTAGGTGATTCAATAGTCTTAATTATTTTTGATTTTTCCTCATAAAAAAGTGCTAAAGCACGAGTGAAAGTAGTTTTACCCGTTCCTGGTCTACCTGCCACAAGAATACCCTCCGCTTTTTCTTCTAAACGGCTAAAAAGATTGTTTGTTAAATTATAATCCTCAATAGCAAGTTTTACAAGCGGTCTAACCGCAGTTATTTCAAAACCATCTGAAAAAGGAGGTTTACATATAACAATTCGAATATCATCATATTGAACAATAACTGATAGATTTCTTTCAATTTCAATAAAAGTGTCTTCAAAGATTTTTGCTTTTTCGATTATCTCCTCGGCTATTTCTATTAGATATTCTTTAGATAGCAATTTATCTGAAAATTGTTTGAATTCACTATTTCCCGGTGAACCTTTTTTGACATAGGCGGGAGCTCCTTGCTTTAAATGAACACTCATTGTTTTATTGTCAAAATATTCTTCTAGACGTAGTGTTTTATCATGAGGAGTCCTTTTTGTTTGGACAAATAAAGTATCAATTCCAAGTGATTTCGCACTAAGATTCTGCACTGCATCTGATGTAACTAAAGTACCTTTTTCTTTCCAGGCATAATCACGAATTATAGCGTCTATTCCTCCACTTCTAGCTAATTTGATTTCGTTAACTCGAGGTCTTCTTCCCCCATAAGTTAATTCAATCCCTAATTCTTCTGTTATCCTTCTTAGCTCAATAAGCTCAGTTAATCCTTCAATTCCTACTTTCTTACCTAAATTTGCTTGATGTTCTAATTCGGAAACTACTGACGCATGTATTAATATTTTAGAGGAGGAAACGATTTCTTCAGATTTAATGAGAGATTTTAAACCTCCATTAATGATTACCGATGTATCGGGGATAAATAAATTTTCTTCTTGGTTTAAAGAATACCTTTCTTCCATTATTTTTCACCATTATGCTGTTCTTTGGAAGATGATAATTCATCTCGGTATTCATATTCAAGTTCATTTGGTTCTAGCTCTAATTGCGATGCTTGGTAATAGGTAACATCACCAATTCGATCAACTACCGATAGTAATAACTTCTTTCTATCGGTCTTAGATTGATTAACAATCTGATTTAAAAAATCTAAATTTATTTCCTCCCCTTCAGGAAAGGGAAAAATGACAGTTTTACAAATGGATTCACCAGGTTTTCCACCACGCGGATAGATTCGAAAAGGCGCAGTGATTTGTGTTCCCATTTGTACAACATAACCCCGGTTTCTAAGATCCTTATATACTAAGTAACGACTCCAGAAATTTTTGTTATTCTTTGAGAAATGAGTAACGATTACAGAGGATGTTATTACTTCATTCGTGTTAAAATCTGATAATACTATACGTCCTCTATCTAATAGGAGAAGAATTTCTTCGGGTTCGAGTTCAAGAGTATCCTCACTCGTCCATTGGCCAAAATAACCATTTTCAAAAATGTCTTGAGCAATCGGATTTGTAATGGTGATGGATTGCTTTTCCATATTGAAATGAATGATTGGAATATCGGTCTCTTCTTCCTCTGATTTTTCCTCTGATGACATTGGGAGTAATTTCCATGTATATGATTAATGATTACATGAAAAAAAGAAGTCTATTTATAGTAATTTATTAGGTTTTTAAAATACCTATGGTAAAGAATTATGTTTCACCTTCATTCATCAACGCCCTAAAGGCCATATTCTTCTTGATAAAAGAAATAATATACAGATAAAGAAATTATAATTTTGAAGTGTAAACCATAAATACTGCTTTCGTCCAACAAAAAAAAGAAATAATATTTGGTTTTTCAAAGATCCAATGCTAAAAATAGTTAATATTTCGAAAAAGAAGGGAAGTTGATTGTGTGAGAGCAACTTTGTTGATAAAAGGTTCACGAAATGAATTTACGATTTGTTTAAATCGGTTGTTGAAAACCGTGATGACTGACGTGTACAGACCAATCTGTAACTGAGTATTATTGATACGTCTGTTAAATTGAAATATCTTATAATCCCTTAAGACTGGAGAGCTCATACATTGGGTCATCGAAAAAAGCATGCACCACATCGTGGATCATTAGGTTATAGAAGGAAACGAGCAAGAAGACATACAGCGAGATGGAGAACATGGCCTGACTCCGTAGAGCCAAGATTACTAGGTTATGCGGGATATAAAGCCGGGATGACACATGTTAGTCTAGTTAATACTGATAAACGATCTCCATTTCATAAACAAGAACAATTCATTCCAGTCACCGTATTAGAAACACCACCTATGTTTATATTTGCTCTTCGTGCTTATGAGATTGAACCGATAAATGAAACGCTACAGGTATCTACCCAGATATGGAGCAAAAATATTGACAAGGATCTTGGGAGGAGAATCCAAATCCCTAAAGAAAAATTAAATCAAGATCAACAGATCTCTGATATCCGAAAAAAAATGGATAAAATTAAAGAGATTCGGGTATTAGTTCATACCATACCTAATGAAGCTGGATTTGCACAAAAATCTCCTGATATCCTCGAAATAAAAGTTGGTGGCCCAATCTCAGACGTGTTCGAATACGCTCTAGAAAAATTAGGCACAAAAATAAGTTTAGATGATGTTTACAAACCAACCGATTTAGTAGATGTTAATACAACTACTAAAGGAAAAGGTTTTGCTGGACCTGTAAAAAGACACGGAATTAAAATTCTTCCAAGGAAAACAAGGAAGGGAAGAAGAGTTGTAGGATGTATTGGACCATGGCATCCAGCAAGAGTTATGTGGACAGTTCCTCGCGCTGGCCAGTTGGGTTACTTTGCTCGAACCGAATATAACAAAATGATTCTAAAAATCGGTGAGGATGGTGAGGAAGTAACTCCCATCAATGGATTTAAGCGTTATGGGAAGGTTGGAAAACACTGTTTAATTCATGGAAGTGTTCCTGGTTCAGTAAAGCGTCTTGTAAAATTAAGAGACCCGATTAGACCTAAACCTACCGATATTGAAGATATCCAGATCACTTACATCAGTACTGCTGCAAAAAATTAATGCTTAATCGGTGATGAAATATGAGTTCCTCTAAAGTTCCTGTATATAATCTAGAAGGGAAAGAAATTGAAAGTTTAGATGTTGGTTCGATCTTTAATACTCCTTTCCGTCCTGATATAATTAAACGCTCTGTTTTAGCAAGTAGAAGAAATCGTCAGATTCCCTATGGTGTAGATCCGCGAGCTGGAAAGAGGACTTCTGCAGAAAGTTGGGGTACAGGCCGTGGTGCAGCTCGAATTCCGCGAGTAAAAGGATCAAGAACACATTCTGCTAGTCGTGGAGCTTTGATTCCATTTGTAGTTGGAGGACGCAGAACTCATCCTCCAGATGGGTTACAAAATTTCCATGAAAAGGTTAATAAAAAGGAAAAAGCGTTAGCTCGTAATTCAGCTATTGCAGCAACAGGAAATCCAATTTTAGTAGAATCTCGTGGACACATTATAGAAGAAATCCAGTATTTGCCATTAATAGTAAGCGATGAGCTTGAATCTTTAAAGAAAACAAAAGAAATTAATGACGTTTTCAGTAAATTGGGTTTGTCTTATGATTTGGCAAAAGCTAAAAGACGAAACTCGGAAATACGGTCAGGAAAAGGAAAAAGTAGGGGAAGAAAATATAAAACAGGGAAATCTGTGCTTGTGGTTATCAAAAATGACGATGGAATCAAAAACGCAGCTAAAAATTTGCCTGGAGTAGACGTAGTATTCGTAGATCAATTAAACGCTGAATACCTTGCCCCTGGAACCCACGCAGGGCGACTAACGTTATGGACTAAGTCTGCAATTGAACATATACGTGAATAATTATTAAGAGATTAGATCAAAATTGAAGTTATAAACAGAGGTGAAATCAAACTGAAATTTAGACAACCTCAAGATATAGTTAAGTATCCATTAATAACAGAAGCTGCTTTCAATAAAATGGATAGCATATATGAAAATGCCTTAGTTTTCATTGTGGATCGCCGAGCAACAAAACACGAAATAAAACATGCTTTTGAAACCCTGTATAAAGTTAAGGTCGTGAAAGTTAATACACTTATCACACCACAAGGGCAGAAAAAAGCTTTTATTAAATTATCACAAGATCACAGCGCCTTAGATCTGGCAACTGAAGTAGGAATTATCTAAATAGGTGATTTTAATGGGAAAACGAATTTTAGTTCAACGTAGAGGCCGAGGATCACCTGTATTTCGGTCTTTATCACATAGAAGAAAAGGTAAAGCACGTTATTTACCATTAACAGAAAATGAGCTACAAGAAAAAACTCATTTCAAAATTATAGATTTTGTACATGAAAGAGGCCGTGGGTTACCTTTAATGTTGGTTAGATATGATAATGGTGATGAATGTTTTTTACCCGCTCCAGAAGGAGTTTCAGTAGGTCAAAAGCTAGAACAAGGTAAGAATGCGGTTTTAGAAGTTGGTAATGTATTACCTATTAGAAATATTCCCGAAGGTATATGGGTTTGTAACGTTGAAATGCGACCTGGAGATGGAGGTACTTTGTGTCGGTCTTCAGGTACTCATGGTTTGATAAGAGGTCAAACAAAGGATGGTACTGTAATACAATTACCATCCAAACGCTCGAAAACTATTCATAATGATTCTCGAGCAATGATCGGTGTTATATCAGCCGGAGGACGTCCTGACCGTCCATTTTTGAAAGCAGGATTAAAACGTGCCTTCATGCGAGCTAAAGGCCATAAAGCTTTCCCCGTAGTCAGAGGATGTGCAATGAATTCTGTGTCTCATCCTCATGGTGGTGGAGCTCACCAAGGTCCAGGACGACCAACTACAGTGTCACGGAATGCTCCTCCAGGAAGGAAGGTTGGATTAATAGCAGCTCGTCGAACAGGACCTCGCAAAGGCCGAATATTACGGGAAGACTAAAAGAACAAGATTCTACAATTTCTGTTGGAATTTTTTTCTTTTTAGTTATTTCATTTTTACTACTATTAGTAAAATGAATACAGATAATTTTAAAACATCCTCAACCCGTAAAATATTATTAATTTTTAGTAAATTGGTGCGGGGTGTGAGATTTGAGATAATTTGGTGCGGAGAAGGAGATTTGAACTCCTGAAAGGCTATCCTAATAGATATCCCACTTTTGTATTAAAGGGTCTTGAGTTTGGGAAAGGATTATGCCTCTATTTTCATTTTTCATTAGAGATTAATCCTTACTATCCCCGTTGACCAAGCTAGGGAATCTCCGCGTTAAATCACAAGGATACCGAATATCCTTTAAGACATATCTCCCTATTCTGAGTTTTTTTTTAAGATTTTTGAGTCTTTTTTTCTTGGTGATAGGATTTCTAGCACTACTTATCAGATATTTCACTAATATGCGTTCTGAACCAGGGAAGTTTTCTACTTATTTTACTATCAATTCTAACTTGCTAAATGTAATCATCATTGCTTCTTCTAGTCGTAGACTTCTTGTACCATAACTATGAAGAATATTCATGCAGGTATCAAAAATGTCATTGGTTTTTTTCCCCTCAGGTTTAATTAATTCAGGAATTCCTTTATACGGGCCACCAAAGGCCACTAAGAGATTATTATAGTTTTTTCTATCTACTCCTACCGATGAAATGGGCTGACAATATCTAGATGTTGCTATTTTATATTCAGTTCTATTTAATAACAATTTACCAAGAACAGAGGAGGAAGAATGAACAGAATAACCCCAATATTTACCGCTAGGTGATTTCGGAGAAATTTCAGCATAGAATTTACCTTGTTTTTTCCTTATTCTAACCGTTAACCGGAGAATCTTCTCCCTTAATGATTTTTTTGGAGGATTTAAAACTTCTAGAAGATTTGTCCCGCCTACATCTGCTACTGCGCGGTTTTGGTTAAGAAAAACAGCAGCTTCTCGACTCTCATTTTCTTTTAATTCTTTAGACCTTGGATGATGGGGAGTAGCTAATGGTGATAAAACCCCAACGGCTGCAGTATCACGTGATAGAGGAAATAGTCTCTTTCTAAGGTATTGTGGGCATTCAATATACTGGAGGATTCGTGTCAACACCCGCCTTTCTCGATCTGCACGAGATGGTTTTAAAAATGGATCATGATATACTAAAATTTCTTTTACTTGGAAAATTGCAGCAATTCTGGCAATTTGAAATATTTTTTCTGTTTTTGTGCGAAGGTCAGAGCAATCAATGACAGCAGAGTCGGGAATAGCAATTACATGATTCATTTTTTGTTTTCACATCATGATCTGGAATAATACAAACTAGATAGAAATCTTGCTGAAAAGATCTGTCGATTTATTCTGGTATGTTTGTTTCATAATATAAATCGACGTAAGCTCTTAGTACATCTTTTTGGTTAATCAGACCTAATAAATCGCCACTAGCGTTGACTACTGGGATTTGATCAATTTCTCTCAGGCTCATCTTCTTAGAAACCTCGCTGATGGTACTTCCCTCATAACAAACATCGAGATTTTTCTCCATTATTTCGCTAACTTTCATAGTAGATGGCAATGTTAAAGTTTTTGATCCAATTATCAATATAGATTCACTATCCCAAGAAGAGCCATCATTTTCAGCGCCGTGACCAGTTCTACTTTTGCTTTGTGAATCTAGTATCTCTGCAACCTTTAAGAAATCATATTGGGTTATAATTCCAACCATCCCACTTTCATTGATGACTGGTATACCTTTCTGATGACAAGATCGAAGAATTTTTGCCGCTATTGGAACGGGAGTTTCTTCCCATATCGTGGTTACATTCTTGTTATAGTATGATTCAACATCAGTATTTACCTTGGCTGGGACGAGTACCTTTCTGATGAGATCATTCCGAGAAACTATTCCTACTAAATTCTTTTTCTTTTCTTCTTCAACAATTGGAATTCTTTGGAAAACTTCACGAATGAAAATGCGAGCTGCTGTAATTACTTTTTCTTTTGGCGTTAATGTAACTAAATCCCGAACCATTAACAGAGAGATTTGTGTTTCATCTGGATTTCTGAAAAGATCTGACCTTGAAACAATACCGACAAGCTCATCAGAATCCTTTTTCAACACAGGGAAAACACTTAAGCCTGTCTCTTTAATCGATTCTAGCAGGGTGTCTCTATTTCCAGGAATACTTATTGTAACAACTGTGTCTTTTTTTTTCATTACTCTGGAAATTGGTATGTCCTTTACCATTTATACCCACCTATTCATTTGAATTCTTATTAAATTATTTTAAAAGAAGTTAAAGTCAATCAACAATTATATTTTGAGAATATTAAGAACTAAAACAAAACCAACAAAAGCAATGGCTATTCCTACAGTCCAATAAGGCCCTAATTTAATACCTGGTGAATCTGATTCCGAATAAAATCTTATTAAACCTGCTCCTGTTGCTGGCATAGGAGAATCATCACGTTTCTTACTTTTTCTCACACTCATTTTTAAAGCACCATAGAAAAGAATATAATTTTATTAACCTACTTTATTATTATTTTATTAAGTTTTATATAAATACATTGGAAATTTTTCTTATTCCACTGAGTTTCAATAATGGATGAAATTTCATTATATATAGTAATAAAGATGCAACACTGATGATGAATAAAATTAAAATAATCTATTGATATCTATTGTTTTCAATTGAAAACTGTCTGATCACTGAGAACTGTTTCAGCTGAATCCAATTTAGATATCAATGTTTGTGACTCTTATCATCTCTTTGATTCAATCATTTGCAGATACTTGAAACTTTTCTGGATTTTTTAGCATATACCACCCATAAGTGACTTTACAGATATTTTTTTCAACTAAATCTCTCAATACTTGCTTTATTTGTTCTTTTGGCATTTTTACGTCAGAAGTAAGAAGATTCGATTGCGCTTTAAAATGAGGACGTGATAAAAGAGCTTGAATAACTCGTTCTTCCTCTGATTTTAGAACTAATCCTTTTGGAATTTGGAATTTTTTTGATTCCTTTTCTACAACAGTATTGATCCCCCTTTTAAGTTCTAAAATATTTTTGTCTTTCAAGATATACCAGCCATAAGAAACACGTAAAATACCTTTATCAACAAGATTGCGTAATACTTCTTTAAGAACGGATTGTTTGAGTCCTGTGGGTCTCGTGAGAAGATTTGATTGAGCTTTTAGATTAGGTCTTGATTTAATCGCCCTAATTGTAGAAATTTCTTCAGGGGTGAAACCTTCTCCTACACGAGAAATCCGGGGGGATTTTTTCTTCTTCTTTTTCTTCTCTCCTTCTGCAAAAGTTCTTTTAAAAAAAGGTAAATGACTTTTTTTAATAATGTACCAACCGACTTGAGTTCTAAGCAAACCTTTTGAAATCAGACTTCGGAGTAAATTTTCAGCGTCTTCTAGCGGTACATTGATGTCTTTAGCTAAGATTTCAGGTTTTGTGCGATGTTTTATTCTCATATAAGTACGTTCAAGAATGTCCATTTCGAATTCCGTTGGTAAATCCTCCTCCCAATTATCACGTCGAAACAGGGATGATGTTTGTTTTAGGTATGGTTCAACATCGGATGAATATGATTTTGATGGTGGGCTTGGATGAAAAAGATTGGCCTTTAAATCCTCTTTTTTTGATTCAGTTTCCTCGAATTTCTGGCCAAAAAATTTCTCTTCTCGCTTAGAAAAATCATTCTCTTCTTTCATAGTGTCTTTTATTACACTTTTTTCAGGAGTTTTTCGAAATAATGAGTTTCTTATGGATTTTGAAATAATTTTACCTGTAGACTCTTTTTTTTCTTTCATAGGTTCAGAAGAGACAACTGCTGGTTTTTTAGGTTCTTTATATCCTTTTGTTGTAATTTCATTTGGCTTTTTCATTTTCTCTACTGATTTATTTTCAGCTACTGGGATTTCTTGTCTTTTTTCTACGATAGTACTTTTCGGAGAAACCGATTGTATCTTTTTTTGAGGTCTTATTATTTGGAGTGGACGTCTACGTGGTTTAACAGGTTCGATGGCAACTTTAGCAAAAATTAATGTTTTTTGAGTTCCTTTAATAATATATTTTTTAGCGTTAAGAAGAGAAATAATTTGATCAACAATATTCGTGAAAGGTTCTCCGATTCCTTCTATATTAATAATTAAAGCCTCTTCTAATTCAGTAAGAAGATCATATTTTGTTTTAATATTAATTAGGTCTAGTTGGTTGAGTTTAAAAAAATCTTGAATTTCTCTGTTCATTACTGCTGATTCGTCACCATGAATCTCAAGAGTATAATGCTGCTCTGATCGTGTTTCTTCAATATAAAATACTAAACTCGGTAAATCTGGTATTCTCGGAGTCGCATGAACTGAATTTTCAATGAATTCAATCTCTCGAAATCTACCTCTAGCCTTAAGGAAATTAACAAAATCATTTAGAATTATGTTTTGTCGGTACAACTTAACCAAGTCCATTTGAATGGAGATTAAAAACAGAAAATGATGAAACGAACAGTATGATTCGATTTGGAGCTTTTTTGACTTGCTTTGAAAAATTTTTCGTGATTATATAAAAATTTTCTCTTCTCTATTAGATGTTGACTGAATGATAAAAGAACGTAGGAATGAGGCCTAAACTGGCTAAGTCAGAAAATAATACAAATTTCAGCAAAGAACTAAATAAATTAATTTGATTTAGTCTCAGATCCTAAAATTTTACCAGGGATCTCTTTTAAGTCACTATTAATTACTTTTTCTTTTATATGTTGAGGTAGTGAGTAGTAATAATGATCATATTCGTTTATTAAATCTTGATTTTTCTCTCGTGGTAAATCCTCCCAGAAGGAAATATAATCTGACAAATTCAATCCTAAGGTCATTCTAGTAATTTCCAATTCTTTTTTAGCTGAATTCAGGTTCACGGAACTGTCTTGTTCTAATTCAGCATCATTTCTAATATCCTGCTTTATTAACCTAAAACGGTATAATTCTCCTAGTACAGCAACAATATTCTGTGATTCAATTTCATGTAACGTTTCAATGATCTGAGATAGTAATAATGGCTTTTTGGAGAGTAAATGTAAGATTAAGATTGCAGTTTTGTTATTTAGGAGCTTCGCAATCATTTGAATTTTTTTGCACCTTCCATTATTTTAATTTATATTACAGTTTACAAGCGATATAATTGTTTTAAGATATCTATGTTCGTTTCAAAGAGATTACATACACCGTTTAATTTTTCAGGGCTTTTATGTATAAGGATGCTTAATTTTTCAACCTTAGGGTAGCATCAAGGGAGTGTTTGCTGACCCATATATTTTTCTTAGGAGTTTAAAAGGAATGGCGTTATGTTTTTCATGACCAATCTCCAAACATCTTGAAGTTATCTTTTAGAGCCTCTCATGAATAAAAGGTGATCTAAGACTTAGATCCAGAGACTTTAGCTCAAACTATCTATAAACGGGCTTTTACTCATCTGAAACTAAAACTAAGAGGGTGATTTCTGAAGAAATTCAATTGAAGTGATTACTAAAATGATAGTGATAACTCGAACTGAACAGATCTGGATCAAACCACATATAAACCTTTCATGCTTATGTCATCTCTCAAAAAACCTCTACAATGAAAGTAATTACAAGGTTCGTCAGGAATTTTTTAAGAATAGGAAGTGGATCCGATATAATAAGCTGTATCATTCTTTGAAAACCTCCAATAACTATAAGCAACTACCTGCACAAACAGCCCAGCAGGTGTTGAAAATCCTTGATAGAAACTGGAAGGCATTTTTTAGCGCTATCAAGGTCTGGAAAGATGATAAATTAAAATTCGTAGGCAAACCTAACCTACCAAATTATAAATCAAAGAATGGACAGTTTATGCTTGTTTTTACCAATCAACAGGTGAAATTAAAAAATAAAACTCTCAAATTTCCTGAAAAGATTGGATTAGAGGTTAAAACCAGACTGTCTGACACTACTAACATTAGAGAAGTACGAATTATTCCGAAAGGGATAGGTTATATTGTAGAAATAGTCTACCAGAAAGAAATTGGTGCTAAACCGTTGAATAGAGATAATATTATTGCTATTGATTTAGGGATACGCAATCTCATAACTATAGTAAATAATAATGGGTTAAAACCGTTTATTATTAAAGGTGGGATTGTTAAATCCATCAATCAATATTATAATAAAGAACAAGCGAGAATTCAATCTGTGTTTGACCGTCTAGGAATAAAGACAGAGAAACCCGTTCAAAAATTAACCATAAAACGTAACAGGAAAATGAGTGACAATTTCCATACGACCAGTCAGAAAATTATCAAATACTGTGTTCGGTATGACATTGGAACAGTTGTTATTGGTTACAATCCCGATTGGAAACAAAATTGCCGCCTTAGCAAAAGGAACACCCAGAATTTTGTTACCATCCCCTATTACAAGCTGATTAAACAATTAGAATACAAAGCTGAGGAACAAGGAATTACGGTCATTAAACAAGAAGAGAGTTATTCTAGTAAGTGTTCTTTCTTGGACAATGAACCAATCAAACGCCATAAAAAATATCTAAGCAAACGAATTACTTGTGGATTGTTTAAATCGAATACAGGTATTATTATTAATGCTGATGTTAATGGTGCTTATAACATTATGAAAAAAGCATTCCTGAACGTGATTGAAGCTGACAGGATAGAGGTTGCTGGGTTACATCCCTCACGATGGAGACTAGTTACGGCAACGAGCTAGTTGATGACCTCATGTGAATAAAACTGACGATATTTTATCGGTTTTAATAACCTAATTGTTTATAAGTATGAGAAAAGGTGTTATCTCAATTAATCTTAAAAAAATTGCACCCACCATAAATTTAATTTATATTTTGATTACTACGCGATTTAATTGGTATAATTAAATATACAATATATTCAATTTAATAGTACAAGAGATTCAGGAACGTACTGTATCCGATAATGTACTAAAAAAAGAGATAAACTGCCGTTGCCTGATAAATATGAGTAGAAGAACTTGTTATCAATGCTAAAATGGTGTTTACTCAATCAATCTTAAAACATATAAGGACTTTCTGAGAAAGAGTAAATCAGCTCAATTTGAAAAAGTATTCAAATCTGTTTCACTAGAGCTAATTAAGTAGCAATACGTTAAGGAACAATAATCTATTATTCTTGAGGAATAAAAATGGAACAAACTGAGCCCAATGGATCTGATATAGTAGTCGAGTGTGTCAACCTGCGAAAATCATATATTCTTGGTGAAGTCAAAGTAGAAGCATTACGGGGGATTAATATGCAGATTAAGCGAGGTGAGTTGATTGCAATCATGGGACCATCAGGATGCGGTAAAACAACTTTATTAAATATTATTGGATCATTGGACTACCCTACTTCAGGTAAAATAATTTTAGAAGGTAAAGATATATCTGATGCAACAGAAAAAGAATTAACGAGAATCCGTAGAAAAAGTGTTGGATTCGTTTTTCAGTTTTATAACTTATTACCTGTATTATCAGCATTAGAAAATGTAGAACTTCCAATGTTGATAGCTGGAGTTTCTAAGGAGGGGAGAAACAAAAGAGCTTTAGAATTACTTGAAAAAGTAGATCTTATAGGAAGGAAGGATCATAAACCTGATGAACTAAGCGGCGGTGAGCGTCAACGAGTAGCGATCGCACGTTCTTTAGCGAATAATCCTGCTATTCTCTTGGCTGATGAGCCAACGGGTGATTTGGATACTGAAACTGGAGGAGCTGTACTGAAATTATTGAAGGAAGTTAATAAAACAGAAAATCAAACCTTAGTCTTGGTAACACACGATTCTTCTATTGCTAAACAATCTGAACGGATTTTCCACATCAAAGATGGTATGATTTCATCAATAGAAAAAACGTGAATTGTTCGCTATTGTATTGTAATTATATAAGAAGAGTTCGGAGTGAATCATTACCAGTTCTCTTGGATTCAGCATCCAAAATTTTAATAAGCTCTTTGAATCGATTTCTTATAGTTACAGGTGTAATTTTCGCTATAGTAGCAATTTCTTGTTGAGTTCTTCTCTCCCCTGTTTGTATTGTAGAAATATACAGAGCAGCAGCAGCTAAACTCATTGGATTTTTTCCCACGGTTGCCCCTTTTGATCGTGCAATATTCAAGATTTTTACAGCTTGACGTCTTGCTTTCATTGTAACACGTAAATTAATGCCAAGTCGATGAACTAAAGCAGAATAATCACTTGGACTCACTTTTAGATCCAATTTCTGAAGTATTATTCGAATGCATCGTCCTAGTTCCTTTGAGGAGATATTTGACACCAATGCAATATCTTTCAATGTCTGTGGTAATTTCTTTTTACGACATGCTAAATAAAGGCTTGCTGCAATCATTCCATCAATAGACCTTCCTCGGATCAAATTTTTCTTTAGGGCTTTACGATATATCATAGCTCCCATTTCAGCAACATCTTCAGGGAGTTCCAGCTGACTTTTGATTCTTTTTAGCTCTTTTAAGGCGAATCTTAGATTCCTTATCTCTGATTTTCTCGTTCGGTTATCTATACGCGATAAACGACGATATTTTGTTTGAGAAGTAAAAGGGAGAGTTCTACCAGAAATATCCTTACGTATATTACCAATCTGTGTTCTTAAACCCATTTCAGCTTTAAGCGGGGTAATTGGGCTTCCCGTACGGGATCGTTCTTGTAGCTCACTTGAATTGTATGCACGCCATTCGGGCCCAAGATCCATTTGCATGTCAATAACAAGCCCACAAGATGCACAGACAGAAGTACCTTTACTGAAATCCGATATAATGTCTGCATTACCGCATTCAGGGCATTTTCTTTCCTGACTTGACAAAAGGAGTTCCCTCTAAATTTTATATTTCGAAAGTGAAAACATTTTTATAAGGGTTTGGGAGGTATTTTTGATCCCCAGATGAAAGATATAGGGAGATGAAAAATTCCTATCATTAGACCTTAAGAATTTAGTACTTGTGTGGAAATTATTGTTAAATTTATAATTAATGAGACTATACTACTCATTTGTGAAGAAAAACGAGAATTTTGACCTAAACGTATTATTGCTATAAATAATTGACAATCTACTGAAATTAAAACCCTTTATGTATCAGAGTGGCAAGTTTTCTTAAATTATGATTAATCACTTCCTTAAAAGAATTAGTTAGCATTGGTTTTGCTATTCCATATATCTTTCATTATTATCTTACAAAACATTAAAGGAATCACAATTCTACATCAAATAAAAAGAAATTTGTCGTTATTTTGTGAATTATTCACAAAAAATATGAACTGGAATGGGGATTCTTGGATTGTTTGTTTATAAAGCTTATAAAGCCTTATAAATAAATTGAGGAAGCTGACAAATAAGGTAGAAAGGGGATTCGATATAGAATTTAATGCCAGATTTAATGTCGTATCAGAATTGAGGGTAACTAGTCTGCTTTATAATTATAAAAATGGTGATTTATTTGCCTGATGAGTCGGAAAAGAAAGATATATTTGCTGAAGTGCAAAATGTTGTTGCTTCGGTAGATTTGAGATGTAAAATTAAACTGGAGAGAGCTGCGAGTCGGTTACCTGGGGATGTACAAGTTTCTTATATTCCTGAACAATTTCCAGGGGTAGTTGTCAAAATAAAAAAGCCTAAAGTGTCAATTCTTGTTTTTTCTTCTGGAAAATTAGTGGTTACGGGTGCAAAGTCAGTACCTATGATTGAAGAAGCAGTAGAAGTGATTTCTGAATTATTACGTCAAGCAGGTCATAATGTTAAACATGAAGCAACTATCACTGTACAAAATATAGTAGCTTCAGGAACCTTAGGTAAACGGATAAATTTAGAATTGGCTGCACTACTACTCGAACATTCAATGTATGAACCAGAGCAGTTTCCAGGACTAATATATCGAATGCAGGAGCCTAAAGTCGTACTTCTATTGTTCCAATCTGGGAAGCTTGTGTGTACTGGAGCAAAGAAGGAAGAATATGTATATCAATCGATCAACAAGATTTTTGGAATTCTTGAAGAAATAGATGCGTTTGAAGTTAGCGGAATGCTAACATAAAATAAATTTCAAGTGCTTTTTCTCTTTTTGGAGGGGATTCTGAACTGTTAAAGCATTTATGCTAACTATAGCTTTTTCAATTGTGGCATAGTAATTGATCGTGATGTCAATGCCGCCACTAATATGGTCAATTATTATCATTGGCATGCCCCTCATTTCACTTCTCAACATAATATTCCTCCTTCCGTCACCGCGAGTTCCCCGGAGACGTTAACTGCTTGTGGAGAGGAGGTAAGTCCTAGCTTCACCAGGTGCTCCTCTGTGAATCAAGAATAAATTACTTTGCTCTAAAAGCCTAGATTTCACAGTACTTTGTAACTTCTAAAATCGACTAAAATGTTCCGATTCGAGATAAAAAAGGGTGGAGATAGCCTTTTATAGTAGGTTTAACACGTAGATTAACCGTGACTAGCATGACACGAT
>SDBT01006936.1_pt1 | contig 18716 bp, 30 predicted proteins | sample 2277101 | NCBI WGS metagenome assembly SDBT01 (sample SAMN10404973, study PRJNA504765) | marine sediment metagenome | isolation source: marine sediment core GS10_PC15, 103 cmbsf | place: Arctic Ocean: Southern Knipovich Ridge | collected 2010
TGATAATTTTAAGATAAATCCATAGGAGGTAACATGAAAGCAATCTTTATAATTGAATGGAAAAATGGAACACCACAAATGCCTGAGTTATCAGAAGGTATGGAGGTTGATAGTATAAGTGCTGATGAGCATGTTACTACTAATGGAGTAATTAAAACTATAATTAAAGCAGATGAAGAAGTAATTGAGGAGTTAAAAAATTATTTAGAATTTGTGGAGTATATACATGAATAAAAAATTTCTAATATACAGTTTACTCCTGTTTTTTTTAACCGGTTGTGCAACTCTTGCTAACGATCATAAATCTGGCACATGGTTTTATGGCAAAAGCTATCAAGCCATGCAGGAGACTTTTGTAGAAGTAAATTTACCATTGCCAAGCATTAGATTATATACAAGATCTCCGGAATATTTTACGAATAGAAAACATAAAGGAAGTACGGGCAGGGCGGAGTGTTTTGAAGACATATGTGTACTTGATATTGAAGCTAAGTGGTTTAAAAATAAAATATATTATAATCAAGCAACAATGGCCCATGAGATAGCAGAGATATTATGGAATCAATATCCCGCTTTATTTCCAGACCCACATAATTTATTTCCTTAACCAAAAGGAGAAAAGAAAATGGAGACAGCATCAATTGGTATAAGTCAAGCGTTAACGGAACATGCGGAATTGGAGAAGTTAAAAGGACACGTTGCGGATCTTCTTGATCTAAGTCCTTTGACAAAAGCATTGATTAATAATCATATGGCAGGGATCCAAGAAACTCTCCGCCTTGCATGGGGTATTGAAATAGAGGAGATAAAAGATCCGGGCTTCATGGAAATACCTGATACTGAATTGGAGCATTATAAAATACAAATGAAAACCACTGATGGACAATGGGCTGAAGTAAATAAAACTTCCTTCGGAGAAATCCCTTCTGATATGTTAATCCGGTTTATGCGTGAAAGCGGAGCTTTACTTTGGGGGCCAAATGATCGAATGGAATTTCTCCTTGCGATAAGACCAACTCTAATTGATAATATTTGGACTGTTGTATACCAAGTATGAAAGCACGTAGAAAACAAATAGCAATGGAAGCTATTTTCCATACTCTCCAAAGAAAAGACCCCACTGGTACGCTTGGGATTAGGAGAACTTTTTCTGCTGATACAACAAGAAGGTATAAGGCTTTGAAAAAAGCAGTGTGGCAAAGTGTTGCTATTAACGATTGTTTTGCTTTACGTGATCGTACTACCCAAACAGTACTTCTTACATTGCAAAGGGAGAACTTTGGGGTTGATAATCTTCCACCAAGAGCATTTGAATTTGAAAGGAGTGATCAGAAAATAAATGGGTTTATGAATTGGTTGAATGAGCAAGAGTCAAAATCAACCTTGGAGATATTTGTAGATCCTGCCTTGCCAAGAGGACAAGAAGCATGGAGTGACGTTTATGTGCGTTCCTCCTACCAGCAAGGGATTGCTGATGCAAGGCAGGATCTAATTGCAGAAGGAGTAGAGATAGCCACTTTCACTCCTTCTGATATAGGACTCTCCGCTGCATTTAACCAACCCATACATGCTGATAGAATAGGTCTTATCTATACCAGAACATTTAATGCCTTAAAGGGAGTAGATGCTGAAATGGATAAGCAGATCTCCCGAATACTTGCACAGGGTTTAGCAGAAGGGAGAAATCCGAATCAGCTTGCAAGGCAAATGACTAATCGTATAGATAAGATTGGTATAACAAGGAGTAGATTAATTGCACGAACAGAAGTTGTGCAAACCCATAATGAAGCAACTTTAAATGAATTTGAAGTACAATCGGCAATATTAGATGAGGAGATATTCTCTGAATGGGATACTGCTGGAGATGAACGTGTTAGGGAAACTTCTCCACCTGATCCGGCTGGTAATGTAGGCCATAGGGCAAGGAATGGTAATGTTTATACAAGAGAAGTTGCTTTAAGATTAATCGGAGAACCCAATTGTCGATGCGCTCTTATACCTTATATAGAAAGCATTCACGGTACAACAGAAATTATTGGGAGAGATAGAAATGCCTGATCCAAGAGAGAATGAAACCAGACAAGCCTTTATCTCCCGGTGTATGCGGGATTCTGAATCAAGAAGGGATTTTCCAAGGGAAGATCAAAGATCAGCCTTTTGTCAATCACAATGGAATAGGAGACATAATATGAAAATTGCATCTATACTATTAAGCAATGTGGCAACCAGAGTGGAGATGTTTAGAGGTAAGAAGCATTTAGTGGTTCCAGTGGTTGCTTTGGTTGAAGGAGTGCTTAACAGGCTTTTCTATTCTGGAGAGGAGATAACAAGACATCCTCAATCATGGAATGGCATACCTGTAGTAATCCAGCATCCGGTAGAAGCTGGAGTAGAAGTAAGTGCGAATACTCCTGCCATGTTGGAACAGTTTGAAGTGGGCCAGCTTTTTAATATGGATTCAATAGGAACAGATAAGTTGCAGGGAGAAGCTTGGATTGACATTGCAAAGGCGGAAGAAATAAGACCGGAGATATTGCAGGAAGTACATGATAATCTGGAAGTCTCCACAGGTCTTTTTGCTGATAGTGATAATAAACCGGGAACATTCAATGGAGTAGATTTTATTGGAACGCTTTCTGGTTATAAACCTGATCATCTTGCTTTACTCCCCGGTGGTGAGGGAGCTTGTAACTGGCAAGATGGTTGTGGAATAAGAGTAAATATGGCAGAAGAAAGAGGAGGTGATAAAATTATGGGAAAGTACAGAAAGATAGTTGTGGAGAACTTGCAATTATCTGAAGAATTTTTTAAAACTGCCGGAATTGAGGGAGATAAGATTACTTCTCTGTTTACTTCACAGTTAGAATCCTTTCTCTCCAATTTTAAGGCCAACGAATTAGGGCATGAAGATATCCGTATGCAATTGCAAAGAATGGCAGATGCAATGGATACTCCCGCTTCAGATTCACAACCTGTGCTCCATTTTGTGCATGAAGTCTTTGATAACTTTGTTGTCATAAGGCAAACAAGCGCAAGTGGTACAAAGCTTTTCAAAGTGGCTTTTGATATCTCCGATGATAATGTAGTGTTATCAGATAATCGGGTAGAGGTAAGGGAGCAAACCGATTTCGTTCCTGCCAGTGTTGGCCTTGGCAGACAAACAACCTACAATGAAGTAAATTCAAAAAAGGAGGGAAGTACTATGGCAGACAAATGTTGTAAGGAGCAAATTGATGCTTTGATATCAAATAAAGCAACCCATTTTGCGGAAGAGGACAGGGTGTGGTTGGATAAACTGCCCAAGGAGCAGATTGACAAACTCTCCCCCATTGTGGCGGAAGAAAAGCAGCTTACCCCGGAGGAAACTTTGGCACAAGCACAGAAGGTTGTGGATGATAATGCTGCCGCCACTGCTGCCACTGCTGCCGCAGCAGATGGAGAAGAGCAGAAGCCCGCAACAATGGAGCAGTACATCGAAAAGGCTCCGGGAGATATCGGTGAAATGCTCGCTGCCGGGGTTGCCATGCACAAGGAGAAAAAGGCTGGATTAGTCAAAGCACTATTGGCTAATTCCAGAAACAAATTCACCAAGGAACAGCTTGAAGCCAAAGGAGTAACAGAGTTGCAGACATTGGCTGAATTGGCAAACGTTCCGGTGGATTACTCCTTGAACAGCCCGGAAGTAAAGACCAATGAGGATGATGAAGATGTCATTCCTGATACTCCTCATATTAACTGGAAGAAAGCAGCCGGAATGAAGGAGTAAACCTAAAAAATTTTGAAAGGAGGATTTTAAATTATGGCTTTTAAAACTATTATTCTTAAAGGTGATGGGGTGCGGATGGAGTTTATCGCATCGGGAGAAATCCCGCCGGGATCAGTGCTGACGATCACCAGTGCTGCTGCTGATACGGTAACTGTACATGGCAGCGCACAGCAGAATGCAGCCCCGTTGTTTGCCGTGGAAGATGATCTCCAGGGCAAGGAAATTGGAGACAATTACGCCACTGGTGCTTTGGTACAGGCCAATATCATGCAGCCCGGAGATATCGTCTATGCCTTTGTTACCAACGGGCAGACTGCTGCCAAGGGTGGCTTTGCGGTATCGGGTGGAGACGGCGGCCTTGCGCCACTGACCGCCGTTGCAACAAACAGTGATGGAGCATTCGATGAAGGTGGGGAGACAATCTACACCAATGCTATTCTTGGAATATTCCTTGATAGTGTTGATATGGCTGAAAGCTCTGAAATTGATCCTGCCAGCGCAAGGATTCGTTTGCTGCTTATCTAAACCTTTTAAAAATCTGAAAGGAGGAATTACTATTATGAAAAAAGGTATTCATTTAAACGGCAATGTTTACGCCACAGTAGCGCAAGCACTTATTGCCAATGGGATGAACCCTAATGCTCTCCGGACAAACGCCACTCTCCGCAAGGATGAGTGGAAGCAGTTCGATGAGGCAATCATAAAGGTTGCTCAGGAGCGATTGGTAGGAGTAGCTGATCTTATGGCAAGAGGGCTTGTCTTTAATATCTCCAATGGCTTAGGAACCACAGTATTGGAGTATGAAGATGTTTCCGATATTGAAGCCGCACAGGTCAGCATGGATGCAGTGACAAGAGGGCTTAGTGATAGGGTGGAGTACGATATCAATTTTCTCCCTTTGCCGATCACTCACAAAGATTTTCAAATTAACCTCCGTGTTCTGGAAGCAAGTCGCCGGAGAGGTGATTCTCTCGATACTACATTGGCTGAACTCTCTGCCCGGAAAGTTTCGGAGTTGAACGAGGAGTACTTGTTTGTCGGCTCCTCTGATTATACTTTCGGTGGTGGTACGATTTTCGGCTATGTCGATGCTCCGAATAGGAATCAGGTTACATTGGCGGGTAATTGGGATGCCTCCGATACAACCGGAGAAGAGATCCTTGATGATGTACGTGCCATGAAACAGGCCAGCATCAATGCAAAGCACTATGGCCCTTGGGTTATGTACATTCCGACTGCCTATGAAACAGTGCTTGACGATGATTTCAAATCGAACTCCGACAAAACTATTCGGCAAAGGATTCTGGAAGTCTCCGGGATTCAGGATGTAAAGGTTGCCGATAAACTTACGGCGAACAATGTACTCCTTGTTCAAATGACTTCCGATGTTGTGCGTATGGTTCAAGGTCTCCCCTTGACCACTGTTGAATGGCAGACGCAAGGCAACATGGTCTTTCATTTCAAGGTTATGAACATTCTTGTGCCGCAAGTGCGTTTTGATCAGGAGGGCAACAGTGGCATTACTCATTTAGCGGCCTAACACAAACACAAGACCAATAGGAGTAATTGCAGTTAACCAATCTGCTTTTATAAAAACTAACCAATTATTTTTACTATAAGGAGTAAAGACCAATGACAAAAAAATTAGTATATAAAAGGAAGGGTGGAGTACACAACCATGTACTTAAAAGTGGCAAACGGAAAACCTTTTTTCCGGGAGATACAATCGAAGTTGACTCCCCTGATGAATTAGGCAGTGCTATTAATTCATGGGAGTTGGTAAAAGGTAAAAAGAGACTGAAAGCAATCAAAAAAGCCGCCTCCGGTAAAAAAGAGAAGAAATCGGAGAAGAAAGTAAAATTCCCTAAAAAGGCCACCGATGGAGTAAAGACCAAGAAATTTGTTAAGGATGTGGAAATAATGGTCAATGATACTCTCCGGCAAACTTATATCAATCCAAAGACTGGCAAGGTTTATTGGATGGATGATAGCGGTTATCTCTCTCCTATGAACGAAGACGACACCCCTCTTGATAAAGACAATGAAGTAAAAAGCAATACTCCTTCTAATGATCCTCCGCTTGGCCTTAAAGCAATACACATTGCCGGGGGCTGGTATGATGTAGTAAATGAAAAGACCAGAGATGTTATCAATGATAAACGGTTGAAAAAAGATGCTGCGGAGGCATTGATTAATGAAAAGATCACGGAACACCGGGAAGAGGAGAAATCAAAATTGGAGAGTACCGAAAATATGGCCGGGGGCAAAGGTGGTGATACTGGGAGGCGGCGCATCATTGTTGACGACCCTGAAGGGGATGGAGATAAAGACTCATAGAGTTATTGGAGTAAATAATTGTTATGAATTGGGGGATTGGGTGGATGTTTGCTGGTTTGGAGATAGTAAATGGTTTCAATGGTATCACGAAGAGTTTGCTTTCTTCTCCGGTCTTAAAGCAACATGCAATCACAAATTTGTAACTGAACCAAGAAAAAATATAAAAGCATTACTCCGTGGTAAACCGCAAGGTTTAGAAACAGACCCACGCAAAGTAAGCTGGAACAGATCTTCAGGTGGGAGTGCCATTAATTTAGCAATCCACTTAGGAGCAAAGCGCATAGTACTTGTTGGTTATGATATGCGCTTGATAGATGGAGCAAAGAATTGGAAGCCCCATAAAAGGGAGAAAACTAAACCTAACCCATATGTGAGATTTCGGGAGCCCTTTAAAAAGATAATGGAAGATGCAAAAGCTTTAGGAATAGAGATAGTAAATGCTTCTCCAAAAAGCAGTCTAAGAGAATGGATTCCCGAAGTAAATCTTGATAAGGAGTTAAGAACATGAATCAAGAACCATTGTGTAGGATGGAGCCTTTTGAGAAAAAAGATATAGATTATAGAGAAATAAATTCTCCACCACCAGCACCAGATAAACCTCTTATAGAAGTTTTAGAAAGAAATAGGAATGTCACTATCCTTGGAGTAAAATACAGGGTGCATAGCATCACACATGGTGGGAGGAAAGTACAATTAAGGAGAATCTTTTGAAATCTAAAAAGAATAATGATTTTTTCTGGCCTGATGATGGGAGTGTTCCTGATTCTGCTATTCCTTTTTCTTTAAAACGAAGGAAGAGCATGGATTGGGTTATTAAGAATTGGAAACGGAGAGAAGCAGTTGTACAAGCGGGTGGTTCCTACGGTGTATGGCCTAAAGAGTTAGCAAAGCATTATGAATTGGTTTACTCCTTTGAACCGGAGCCAACTTCTTTTTATTTTCTTTGTAAGAATTGTCCAGAATTAAATATCATTAAATTACAAATGGCACTGGGAGATATTGCAGGGTTTGTTTCTATGAATAGAATGAACGACACTTCCCATACTGTAAATAATAAGGGGAGAAGTATCCCCATAGTGCCTATTGATAATTTTCGTTTTCAACAATGTGATGCTTTACTCCTTGATGTAGAAGGCTATGAGTTATACGCTTTGATGGGAGCAGCAAATACTATTGCACGTTACAGACCTATTATCCTTATTGAAGATAGAAAAGATTATCCTATCCCTGCTGTCACTTGGCTTGAAAAAAGAGGTTACTGTCAAGCACAGCAAATACAAGGAGATCGTATTTTTATCCATGAAAAAGCCTAATGTCATAGGGGAGTACGAAACGATAAGGAAGATCATTGATACCGGGGCAAGTATAGCTCGCTATGGTGATGGAGAGTTTAAGCTTTGCAAGGGTAGAAAGCAGATCTCCCAAGTTCCAAGTGAAGCAATTAAAAAACAGCTTAAAGAAATTTTAAGATCTAATATTCCAAATCTCCTTGTTGGCATACCTAATATATGGAATGAAGAGAAGAATAAATTATCAAAAAGGAAGGAGAAGTTCTGGAAAAATTATCGTGATAAAAAAACACTGCCATTTCTTGATCTTGAAAAACAATATTATTCCTCCTTTATCTCCAGAGCAGATGCAGCCTTGCACATAGATTGTAAGGAGTATTGGGATATGTGTAAAGGCATGTGGTTTAACCGTAATGTGGTTTTGATAAAGGGAGAGGAGAACAGTTTTGATAAAAATCCGTCAATATTCATGGGCGCAAAATCAGTTGAAGCATTTCTCGCTCCAAAAACAAATGCTTTTGAGTCGATTAAAGATATTCTCCATCGCTGTTCTCTTTATGATAGGAGTACTTTGTTTGTTATTTCACTTGGCCCTACTGCTACAATATTGGCAGCAAATCTTTGTATTCTTGGCTATCAAGCACTGGACTTAGGACATTTTGGAATGATGTATGCCAAGGCTCATCATTATTATACTAATGGAGATCATTTTTGGAATGTTAAGAAAGCAGCTAATAAGTAAATATCATTTGAAGCAGAACCAAGCTCTCCATGATGCACCAAGGAGTTATGGGGGTAGTAGTGGGAAATGGGCCGATAGAGTAAAGAATTTGTTTTACTCCTATTATATTGAAACAGTTCTTGATTATGGTTGCGGAGAAGGCTGTCTTGAAAAAGGAGTTTTTAGAAATTGGAAATTGCGTGGTGGTAGTGTGCCAACTAAACATGGTATAAAATGGGAGAATTACGATCCTGCTATCAAAGCGAAAAGCATAATACAAGAGGGGAACTATGATTTAGTTGTTTGTACTGATGTGTTAGAGCATGTGGAACCAGAGAAGCTTGATAATGTGTTAAAGCATATTCTCTCCTTGGCTGGTGTTTGTGTATTTTTTGTTATCGCTTTAAATGAAGCAAATAAATCTTATCCAGATGGGAGAAATACTCATTTGATATTAGAATCCACGCAGTGGTGGATTGATAAAATAAAAACAAAAACCAATTGGAGAGTAGTAGAGCAAAGTTCTCCAAGACCCCACAAAGACCTTATACTGGAGGTTAGTCCATGATTACTATTATTAATCCTTATTATGATAACCCCGGAATGCTACTCCGGCAGTTACGGCAATGGAACAGTTATAATGATAATATACATTTTGAAGTAATTGTTTGTGACGATTGTTCTCCTAATTATCCGGCATTCGATGCTGCTGTTATGTGTAGTGATAATATAGCTGTAAAACAAATTGCACAATTTCCTTTCCAACTCTATAGAATCAAGGAAAACATCCGATGGAATTGGCTTGCTTGTAGAAATCTTGCGGCACACAAAGCAGATAAGAATAGCTGGTTACTCCTTACTGATATAGATCATCTTGTACCTGATGATACCATGAATTATTTATGGAAAGCAACCAATGCCGGGGCATTCAATAAAAAGAAGTTCTACCTTTTCTCCAGAGTAGATGCACCAAACCTTACTCCTTATAAACGGCATCCTAATTCTTATTTTATGCATCGGGATCTTTACTGGAAAATAGGTGGGTATGATGAGGAGTTCTCCGGCCATTATGGTACAGATGGTATGTATAGAAGGAGATGTGTTGCTACTGCTGGTGAAGGAGTAAAAATGGATGTTCCTTTAATCCGATATCCAAGAGAAGTAATCCCTGATGCAAGTACTACAGAGTTTAGACGCAAGGAGGGAAGAAAAAAGTCGGATATCCATGACATAAGAAAAAAGAAGCAAGCTGAAGGTAGGGCAGACAAGCCTTGGACTTTGACTTTTCCTTGGGAGAGATTATTGTGATCTATCACAGGGAGTACAATTTATATAAAGATTATATTGCTGCCCAAGGATATAAAGCAGTACAACATATGATGTATGTGGTTAATGGGAATCATAAACGTACTGACTCCTTTTTTCAACAGTTTAAGCGATACAGACAGCATCTTATCAAAGGAGGAGTACTTTGTCTTGGAGCCAGAACAGGTTGCGAAGTCCGGGCATTTGAAAAGCATGGTTTTGATGTGGCTGGTATTGATCTCCATCCCTTGTCTAATTTAGTAATGGCTGCTGATTGGCACTATATACCTTTTGTTGATAATACTTTTGAAAATGTTTTTACTAACTCCCTTGACCATTGCTTAGACTTTGAGAAATTAGTTGGAGAGATAAAAAGAGTTCTAACTAAAAGAGGAGTGTTTGTTTTTCAAACCCATTCTAAATATGCTTTTGATTCCAGAATAGAAGGAGATGAAGTAGAAGATATGCCAACATTGTTAAGGGAAAATAAACGGCATACAAACAACTCCATGTTTTGGGATTCTTTATCAGATATAATAAATAAATTTATTGGAGTAGGTTTTTTTCTACTCCATTCTACAATAACCGAAACCAGTAGTACTGTGTTTTTAAAAAAGGAGTAAAATGATTGATATCACAATGACAGCGATTGTACTCCGGCCAGAAATTTTAGAAGAAACGCTCATTTCCTTAACTCAAAATTTGAAGACAAGCAAAACCTTGCGTCTTATAATTGACATAGCACCAGCGGCCAATTCACCCCACTCTCAAGCCGATTTATGGGAAGTAGCAAGATTTTATTTTGGGAAGAATTTGATTTGTCGAATGGTTAATCCCTCCTTACAAGCAGAAGCAATTAAATGGATGTGGGATAGATCCGATACTCCTTTTGTTTTGCATTGGGAGGATGATTGGGTATTGACAAGGGAGTTAAATCTTGATGCTGTAATTGGATTATTCAATTTGTTTTCGGAAATAAATATGAGTATGGTTTTTTTTGACAGGTATGAAAAATCTGTTTTAGATTACTCCGGTTATAAAGGAAAGTTTACAAAATCTACAATGCATAATTCTTTTTATCATAGGAATGTAAATACAGGTCTTGGAGGGCCACCAGCATTGTTAAGAAAGGATTACAAAGAACAAGTACTCTGTTTAATGAAAGACACAGAATGTCTTGATATAACATCTAAGACAAATAAAGCCAAACGTCTTTTAAAGAAATGGAATGTGGGAGTATATACTGGCAAAAATGGCAAAGGCAATCTGGTAAAAGATATTGGTAAGGAGTGGAGAGCAGCAAGAGGTTTGAAGATGGTTAAGGATACTAAAAGAGGAGTAACATGGATGAAAAAATAAACATAATTTGCTGGAAGTGGAAAAAACAAAACCCACCTTCAACAAAAAGTGGCAAAGAGTTTTTTGCTCTCCATGTTAATCGTCTTTATAACATGCTGCAAAGACATCTCCACATGCCGCATCAGTTGGTGTGTGTTACCGATGATCCAACTGCAATTAAATCAGAAGTAAAAGTAATTCCAATGATAGATACTTTCTCTAAATTCGGCGGCTGTTATCGGAGACTAACCCTTTTTGATCCTAATTTAAACGGAGACTTTGGTAGGCGTTTTGTTTGTATAGATCTTGATGTAGTAATTGTGGATGATATTACTCCTATCTTTTCTAATGAAGCTGACTTTATTATATGGGGAGAAGAAGCAAGAAAGACCCCTTACTGTGGCAGTATGTGGATGATGGATGCAGGGAGTAGGCCAAGAGTGTGGAGAATATTTAATAATAATCCACACCATGCTATTATCCTATCAAAGCGAAAATTTAAAGTCGGTTCTGATCAATCCTTTATTACTTATTGCTTATACCCAAATGAAGAAACTTGGACAACTGAAGATGGAGTATATAATTTCAAATTGGATATTAAGAAACCTACTCCACATATACAGAAGCAAATTGATGCAGCCGGGAATGAAAAAATTACTATTCTGAATATACAGAAAAGAATAAAACCTTGGAAAAAAAAGAAGCTTGCAAGGATTGCGGCAAAAAGAAGAAAAGAAGCAGAAGCATTGGGCTTTGTGTTTAAAGAAAAAGGAGTAAAACGAAAGTGTATTCCAGACTATGAAATAATTATGTTAAACAGACCAACAGGTGAATTGCCGGAGAATGCAAAAATGATTTTTTTCAATGGCAAGTTTGATCCTTCTGATCCAGCAATACAAAAGGAGAATCCGTGGATAACAGAGCATTGGATCTAACAATAGCTTGTTTCTTATGGGGCAGGTGGTGTTCTCCTTATGGTTCAGTTTATGTACATCGGCTTTACCGGGGAGTAAAAAGAAATCTCTCCACACCATTTAGATTTGTTTGTATAATGGATAGGCAGCAATACAAGTTTGATAAAAATATAGAATTGCTCCCATTAGATGTACCGGATTGGCAATGGAATTTAAAGAAGATGTTTTTGTATAAGCCTAATAATGGGCTTTGGGGTCGTGTGCTTGCTTTCGATTTAGATGTAGTAATCACAGGCAGTCTCGATGATATTGCCAGCTATCAAGGAGACTTTGCTACTTGCGAAGCAGCATATCACTCCGGGAGGGCGGGTGGTTCTCTCCTTGGATTTGATTTAGGTTCTAACAAAAAAATGGGTTCCTTGGGTAGCCTATTATATGAGCCATTACTAACAAATTCAAGGGGAGTAGAAAATAAAACTGGAGGTTCAGAAAGGAAATGGTTCAACCTACAGTTAAAAAATAAGATGGAGTATTGGCAGAAGCTATTCCCTAACCAAGTTGCAAGCTATAAAGTAGATTGCAAAAATGGATTGCCAGAAGATGCAAGAGTTGTACGCTTTCATGGCAAACCAAGACCGCACGAAGTAAATCAAAGGATATGGATGAAGGAGTACTGGAGATGATCAACAAACCTATTTTAATTACAGGGTGTGCAAGGAGTGGTACTTCTATGACCGCAGGGATAATTAATCTCTCCGGTGCATGGGGAGGAAAGATAAAAGGTCAGAATGCAGAACGCACTAATAAAAAAGCCATGTATGAAAATACGGAGATAAGAAATGATCTTGTAAAACCATATCTCCGCTCAATTAATGCTGATCCAATGGGCCAAGATCCACTCCCGGATATCGAAGCTTGTAAACTTGTTTCTGTCAGGGCAGTAAATAATTGGAGAATAAGAATAATTGATATTCTAAGAAAACAGGGTTATCCCGGAGATGATCATGTTTGGTTTTATAAAGGAGCAAAAGCCTGTTTATTTTGGCCCTTATGGGTAAGGGCTTTTCCAGAAGCACGTTGGATAATTGTAAGGAGAAAAACAGGCGATATTGTAAACTCTTGTCTCCGCACTACTTTTATGAGGGCTTATAAAAAAGCTTCCGGTTGGTACTATTGGGTAGATCAGCACAAGGAGAGGTTCATTGAAATGCACAGTGCTGGATTAGATATTAAAGAAGTTTGGCCCCAAAAGATAATTGGAAATGATTTCTCCGAAATTGAGGAAGTAATAAAATCCCTTGGATTAAAATGGGATTATGACAAAGTGGTAAATCTTGTTGAACCTGCATTGTGGAGTGGGAAAGGAGTATAACATGGCAAACCGTGTTACAGGCGCAGAAGTAAAGGAGATAATTAATACAAGCCTTACTACATCTGAAGTTACTCCTTTTATAACTGCTGCAAACCAAATTGTTACATCAAAGCTTGGAGGACAAGGCGTTACTTCCAATAGTTTGAAAGAAGTGGAAAGATGGTTATCGGCACACTTTGTTGCAATAAGGAGTCAAGATTCTGTAGCAAAAGCGGAGAAAACCGGGGAGGCTTCTGTAACAAGACATGGCAAAACGGAAATGGGGTTAGACTTTACCCCATATGGACAACAAGCAAAACTTCTTGATCCTACTGGAAGACTTAATAGTGCGGGGAAAATTGCAGGAAAAATAGAAACCATTGCTGTTGTAACATAGGAGGAGTCTATTATGGTAGAACAAGCATATATACTTAAAATGGCCTTTCCTGCTTTAATGGCAGTAATTGCTTTTGCTGTAATGTGGGGCGGAGTAGTAGTCCGAATGAAGTTTTTTGGAAAGGATATTGAAAAGCTACAATCGAAGAAGTTAGATGAAAAGGAGCATAAACATCTTGATACAAATTTAACTCTTCGATTTGAACAGCATGTATCTAAAGAGTTTAAAGATTTTGAAGAAAGACTCTTACCTAAAATTGCAAAATTATTTAATAAGGAGAATAGAAAATGAGCAAAAAAATCCAGATAAAAAATGTTGCAGTATTGGCAATGCTTCTTGATAGAAAATACCATCCAATGCTTTTGGAGATAATTTTACATGTGGCTTATAAATATGGTTTGTGCTTTACAGAAGGGTATAGGTCGCCCCGGCATCCCGGAGATGTGCATAGCACAGATCCTTTAAGGGCAGTAGATCTTCGATCATGGTTTTACCGGCCTAATGTTGCAGAAGAAATAAAAGAAGAAATTAATAATAGGTGGGAGTATGATTATAAAAGACCGGAGAAGAAATGCTGCATGATACATAAAGTGGAAGATGGAGTAAAACATTTTCATATTCAGGTACATCCAAATACAAAGAGAAGAGAATCTTTAACATATGGGAGAGTATTATGAAAATATCAGAAATATTAAAAAGTGTTGGCAGCAGTATTTTGAAAAATGCTTTTCCTCCTTTGTCGGGTATGGCTTTTGATGTAATCAATGCAGCAACAGGCGGTAAATTAACAGGAGAAGAAACTGGCGATGAAGTAAAAGCTATTGTTAATTCTCTTCCTCCAGAACAACAAGTAAGTTTATTGGAGAAAAAGCTGGAAGTAGAAATAACGGAGATAAAAGAATTTACAAAGGTTCAAGAAGTACTTGCAAATGCAGATAGCAAGGGAGCAAGTACACGACCTTGGATAGCGAAGTTAATGGCAGTTATAGTTGCAATTTCTTTACTTGCGGCTGTAACAGCTTGGGCTTTTGCTGTATATAAAGATCCAAAAACTTTGTCCACTTCTTGGCCTTTGTTGGTAGCTATTTTAGGTTTTCCAATGGGCTTGCTTAATTCTTATTTTGGGAAGAGAACAAAAGAGAAAGAGAAGAGATATGAAATGGCCGGAGCTCCGCAAAATGTAGGTTGGGTTTCAGATGCTATAAAAATGTTCAGAGGCAAGTAAAATGGTATCCTTTATAACAAAAAATCTAAATCAAACTGCTGTCCATTGGGCTAACCGTGTAGAGGTAGGAGATGCTGATGCCACTTTTGACAACGGAGTAGAGGTAGATGTGCGGTGGGAAGAAAGGCAGGAATTGTTTGTTGACTCTTTTGGTAATGAAAGGCGATCACAAGCAATTGTCTTTGTTGCTATAGATATAAAAGTAGGGGAGTATTTGTTTTTAGGGGATCTTGATGATTCCAGTTTAGATTCCAATTTGGAGAACTTTGCTGATGTTGATTCCTTTGAAGTAAAAGCATTTAAAAAAGTATCGACACTTGCGGGAGATCAATTTGAAAGGAAATGTTTCTTATGACAATTACTAAAAGACAATTTAAAAATTGGATAGTATTTGATCTTGCAAGACAAATTGCATCCCTTGGTGATTGGTTGCAAGTTATCTCCGCAGCACATAATGGAGTACATGCGGGAAATTTCTTTTTTGTAAAAAATTTTGTTGATGTAACTGTTGCTAATACTGATTTTTTATTTTCTGTTCCTGATACTACCAAATGGCCCCATGCCCAATGGGAGTTTGCTGGTGAAGGAGAATTTGAATTATATTTGTATAAAAATGTAGTAGCCTCTGATGATGGTAGTGAGATCACTCCTGTAAATGCTAATGGCAATAGTGGTACTCCAGCAGGGGTTGGCGTTTTTACTGGCCCAACGCTTAATAGCGGGGCACTTGGAGATGGATCAGATGGTGGTGTTTTAATATGGGCGGGAAAGTTCGGAGCAAATAGGACTGCTGTAATAGGGAGAGAAACAAATTATGAGCATATTGGAGCACAGAATGAGAAGTATTGGTTTCGGGTTATTAAAGTAGGAGCTGGTACTCTTTGGCTTGATTGGGATTTTAACTGGTATGAACATACTAATAGAACATATAAATACAGAGCAAAGTAAATGGCAAAAAACAAAAACATAAAAGGTTTGGATAATTATCTAAGACGTTTAAGTAAATCTATAAGGAGAATAAAAGGAAACACTCTTGAGGGTCTCCTTGCTGCTGGTTTACATGTAAGGAGAAAATCGCAGCCGGAAGTTCCGGTAGTCACAAGTAATTTAAAAAATAGCGCATCTGTTGTTACTTCCGATGGTTTAGCATTAAGTGTTCCCACGTTTACAGGAGAAGATGCAGCAAAACTAAGAGGAGATCATGAAAAAGCAGAGAGTAGACAAAAAGGAAAACTAAAAAGATTTCGTGCTCCTGCTGTAGCTATTCTATATAGTGCTTTCTATGCACCATTTGTACATGAAAATCCAAGGGCAGGAAAAACAGGAGGAGTTAGCCCCAAGGGAGTAGAGGAAAAACCAGAAAAAGGCAGCCAAAGACAAGTGTTTGCAGAAGGAGGAAATTGGAAGTTTCTCGAAGGGCCATTTAGGAGGGAGAGAAAAAAAATACTCCAAATAATTCGTGATAGGGCAATGATAAAAAAGAAGGATACATTATGAACTCTCCAAGTGAGGATATCACAGACATACTCCTTGAATCTGATGCAGGATTAGATCTTGTTTTTGGAAAAAGTTTGTTTTTCTCCAAGGAACCGGATGATAAAAACACACAAGATAAAGTTGTTACAGTATATGATACAGGTGGAGATGAACCTGTTGCACAATATTTTTATGAATACCCAAATGTGCAGATAAGAATAAGAGGAGATAAGTTTAAATACAAAGAGGCTTACTCCCTTTTAAATAGTATCAAAAATGAATTGCATGGAACAAACAACAAAACCATTAATGGTGCAAGGTATGTAGGCATATGGGCTTCCTCTGATATCATATCGTTGGGATATGATGAAGAGAATAGACCTATATTAACTGTTAATTTTAGGTTGCAGCGCACAATTGCTGCATAACGGAAGGAGGAGTACTTATGTTATTTAATACAGGCATGCTTCTACTCTTTGTCTTTGCGTGGATATATCTCCGCCCCGCAACGGTAAGTGAAGCAGTGGCAGGAGTAGGAACAGTTTTCAAACGTGGCGATGGAGAAAGCAGTGAACAGTTCACTGCTATTGCGGAGATCAATTCTATTACCGGCCCTAATCAAACAAGGGGTACAATTGACGTTACAAGCTTGGATAGCACAGCAGGTTATCGGGAGTTCATTGCCAGCTTCAGAGATGGAGGTACAGTAGCACTTGCTATGAATTGGACAAGAGATGGTTGGGAGGCAATGCTTGATGATTTTGAAGCTGACTCCTCAGTTAATTACCAAATAGTGCTCCCTGATACAGGAGCAACCACTCTTGACTTTGCCGGTCTTGTAACCGATGTGGGCATGGCAATACCGTTTGATGATAAGATCACTTCAGATGTGACGATCAAAATTACCGGGCAGGTTGGAATTACTTCTTAATCAAAAACAATAACCAAATTTTTACTTTAAAAGGAGTATTAAAATGACAAAAAACCAAACCACGGAAAAAAGAGATTGTCTAAACAAAAACCAGATTTTTGGTATAGTGGAGGAAACACAAAAAGAATGGGTTTCTATTCCTGAATGGGGAGAAGACAAAGGGGTTTATATCAAAACAATGTCAGCTATAGAAAAGGATAGCTACCAAATGTCTTTACTCCAAAGAAATCCTGATGGTTCAATGTCTGCTTCCTCCTCAAATTCCACAGCTAAGTTGGTGGCTGCTTCCACTGTAGATGATAAAGGTGAATTGCTTTTTGACTTCTCCGACATTGCTCCTCTTGGTAACAAGTCCTCCGTTGTTATGGAAAGGCTTGCTACTGTAGCAAGGAAGATGAATGCAATGGGACAAGTGGAGATGGAGAAGATATTAAAAAACTTGTTGAAAGTCCAGAGCGAAGATTCCAGCAAAGATTAGCATTAGCTTTGGGCTACGCATCAAGGAGAACTATGCTTTCTGATATGTCAGCATTAGACATAGCGGAATGGGAAGCATATTATCAAATAGAACCATTTGGAGAATACCAAACCAATTATGCAGCAGGAGTAATTGCTTCAACTTTTGCAAACATCCATAGGAAAAAAGGAGCAAGGGCTTATAAACCAGAAGACTTTATGCCGGAAAGAAAACTGGTTAGTAGTACTCCCAAGAAACAATCAGTCGAACAACAAGCTTTAATATTAAGGCAGATAGCGTCTACACATAAGAAAAAAGGTGTGCAGAAAAAACGTAATAAGAAAAGGAAAAGGAAAAAATAAATGCCCCAAATAGGAGAACTTGTTGCATTATTAAGGGCGGATATCTCCGATCTTGATAAGAAGCTAAATCAAGCAGTATCTAAAACAAAGAAGTCTACTGACAAGATGGGTAGAGAAGTAAAAAAAGTAGACTCTCTTTTAAAAGGAGCAGCCATAAACTGGACTGCTGTAGGAATAGCTGCCACGGCTGCCGCTGCTGCAATTACTTTGGAGATACGTAACACCATAATGGCGGCATCTGATTTGGAGGAGCAAACTTCTAAATTTGAAACTGTCTTTGCTGGTCAATTAAACAAAGCAGAAGAGTTTGTAGGAGTGCTTATAAATGGTTTTGCTCAATCGGAGAGAGAAGCAAAACAATATCTTTCTCGAATGCAAGATCTCCTTGTACCAATGGGTATTGCTACTGATAAAGCAGCAGATCTTGGATTTGCTGTTTCTAAACTTGCTGCTGATCTTGGGAGTTTTAATAACATGCCTACAGCACAGGTTATGGATAATATCACCAGCGCACTTGTTGGGGAGACGGAGGCTGTTAGAAAATATGGTATCAGATTGAATGCTACTATTGTGGAGCAGAAAGCACTTGAGTTGGGCCTTGCTGCCACTAAAGATGAATTGACTGCTGGACATAAAGCCCTTGCTGCTTATGAGTTGATTGCGAAAGCTTCTGTTTTTGCTATTGGAGACATGGATCGAACATCGCATCAATTCGCTAATCAATTAAAAGCTCTCCTTGCTAATATAGAAGATCTCCGGGCGCAGTTGGGAACAGAGTTTATACCTGTAGCAATAGATGTTATTGCTAAAATCAATTCTTGGATAAAAGCAAATAGAAATTTGATAC
>SDBT01006937.1_pt1 | contig 18715 bp, 20 predicted proteins | sample 2277101 | NCBI WGS metagenome assembly SDBT01 (sample SAMN10404973, study PRJNA504765) | marine sediment metagenome | isolation source: marine sediment core GS10_PC15, 103 cmbsf | place: Arctic Ocean: Southern Knipovich Ridge | collected 2010
CCGCCGTTGTCCCTGACTTTACCGTTTTATCGCCGGACAAGTCAGGAGAAGTGAAATTCAAGGTGAATGTTAAAGACGACTTTCCGTCAGGTGGTGTGGGTGTAAGGAATTTCTTTGTGAAAGCGACCTCGCGCTTGAGCACCCTTAATGTCCCCTCCGGTGTTGACGGAAACGAAGTTGCTGCTTCTGCCGACCTGGTAACGAGGATAAGCACCCAGCCGGCACTGTCCCAAACGGCTTTTTATAACGACCCCGCTTTTGGCTCGTCGGGGCCCTTGCCTCCAGAGACCGGAGAGGAGACAACATTCACTATTTACTGGCAGCTAATTAATCCGGGCAATGATATGAATAACGTCAAAGTAAAGGCCGTACTGCCGCCGGGAGTAAAATGGAAAGATATCGTTAGCGTTGACCTTGGCCAGTCTGAACCGACTTTCAATCCTAATAATTCCGAGGTGGTATGGAATGTCGGAGTATTGCCGCAGGGAACCGGTGTCTCAACCCCAAAATACGAAGTTAGTTTTCAGGTAAGCATTACGCCTTCCACTGCCGGACAAGCGCCGGTTATAGTGAAGGACGGCGAATTCTCCGGAAGCGATAGTTTTACCAAAGAGCAAATAATTCTTGATGCTTCTGATTTGACTACGAATGATTTGGTTGATAAACCGGGGGAAGGAACGGTTGAGTAACAATGACCAAAATCCAATGAAAGAAGGAACATATATAAAAATCTATTGTGTCTTAAAAGATGGCGATACCGTTATCATGACTCAAGATCAGGAAGGCCAGCCGGGATGGAAATTTCCGGGCGGGCATGTTGATCCGGGAGAGTTGCTGTTTACTGCCGTCGCGCGAGAGATAAAAGAAGAAATTAGTTTGGACATCAATTTGGAAAATATCCTTCTCATTGAGGACTTCTTTAACCGAAAACGGCCGGACGAACACAATATGCGGTTTTTCGTAATTGCTACCGTTGCGGATGGAATTGAAAAAATAAAACCCGATGAGGCCAAAGCGCTTAAAAGATTCTCTCGGTTTGAGCTGGAGACTCTTAAGCAAGATGAGATATATCCGCCACATTGGGACGCTCTGCAAGCATATCTGAATGACCAAGCGTGCCCTCTTTCACTTCTTAAGGAAGTTGAGAAGTAGGTTAATATAGTATGCCCTCCATACCGATTATCGGACTTATATTTAGAATACCGGGGCTAAAAGAAATAGACACGGTGAAAGATCCATATTGAGATTATTGTTGGTTTACTTATTGAAATCTTTTGGGCCGAGGGCGGTAATAATTGCTTTTTCTGGCGTCAGATAAGTATCAATAACCTGTATGATCTCGTCGTATGAAATGCTATTAATCTCGGCGATACCTTCTTCCGGGGTGAAAAGCTTGCCTGTGGCAATAAATCCAGCCGATATAAATGGGGCCCGATAATAGGGGTTTGCAATGAAGAGCTTGAAGTTTCCGATAATTCGCGCCTTAATCCCGTCAACAAGGTCTTCGGTAAACAGGTTCTTTAAATTACGCATGATATTATCTATAGCCTTGACAGTTTCTTTGGGCTTGCTCGTGGAGGTCTTTATACTAAAAAATCCGGCGTCACTAAATGTAGGGTTGCTTAAGCTGACTGAATATACGAGGCCTCGCTTATGGCGAAGCTCCTCCGTAATAACAGATGAGCCACCGAAATTTAGAAAGTTTTGCACCAAGTCTAATGCTATTGATTGTCGTATCTTATGGGCCGGGACGGCATATAAATTATAGGCCACAAGGGTTTGTTTTGTGTCTTTAGAATAGAAATAGTATTTCCGGGTAGCGGGCTTGATGTTAACAGACGGCAGCGGAACTTTTGATTTTTCGGACCAGTCGTTAAAATACTTTTTGGCCAATCTAAGCGCTCTGTTATGACTTATGTTGCCGGATACTACCAAAGCAGCATGACCGGGAATCAGAAATTTTTTCTTATATGTTTTAAGAGCATTAACATTAGCGCTCATGATGGATTCCGCGTCGCCTAAAATATTTGTTGACAGAGGATGTCCGTTGAACAACTTCTCAAACGTAAATTGTGTGAGAATTTTCCCTATGTTGTCATCTGCTTTATTTAGTTCTTCAATAATAACCTTTTTCTCATTCTCAAGGACTTTGGGGTCCATTAAGGAGTGGAAAAGCATGTCGGACAATAGTTCAAATAGTTCCTCGGCATAATTATCTGCAGCTCGCAATGTTATTGAAAACCCTTCTCTCCCGGTGTGGGCATTTTTGTATCCGCCCTTACTGTCAATCTCTCGGGCAAGAAGAGACGGACTAGGACGTTTCGTTGTCCCCTTTAATAGCATGTGCTCAAGAATATGAGCGTATCCTCTTTGATGTTTTTCTTCATAACGGGACCCTGCTTTAAAAACTAAAAAAACTTCAACAACGGGGAGTGATTTATCCTCATGGGTTAGTATTAGTAATCCGTTGTCTAAAATTGATTCTTTATACATAGGATTAATTGTATTGGTTTTTCTAAAAAGAAATGGAGGGGGCAATCAGAAACAATCACCTCTCCCTTTTTTCGAGGAGGCAGATTGAGCAGGTTTGTCTCTATGAGGTTAATATATTAGTAATCTTTTATCAATCATCGACTTGGGTCGGTAAATCGTGTATTATTTCTCTAATGTCTAAGGATAATAAGCTTGAAAAAATAGTCTCTCTTTGTAAGCGCAGGGGTTTTATATTCCCCGGTTCGGAGATCTACGGGGGCTTGGGAGGATTTTACGATTTTGGCCCCTTAGGAGCAGAACTTAAATTTAATATAAAACAAGCGTGGTGGGATGCGGTTGTCAAAGAAAAGGACAATGTGGTTGGCTTAAGTGCCGCGATTATTATGAATCCGAAAGCTTGGGAAGCTTCCGGCCATGTAAGCGGATTTTCTGATCCGCTTGTTGAGTGCCAGAAATGTCATAAGAGATTCAAGACCGATGATGAGGGAGAAATTAAAAAGTGTCCGGAATGCGGTGGAGAGTTATCCGAGGCGCGCAATTTTAATTTGATGTTCAAAACATTTGTTGGTCCGGTTGAAGATACGGCTTCCGTGGCGTACCTTCGTCCGGAAACCGCAGCCGGTATATTCGTTAATTTCAAGAATGTTGTTGATACAATGCGCGTGAGAACGCCTTTTGGTATTGCTCAAATAGGCCGGGCTTTTAGGAATGAAGTAAACCCTAAGGACTATGTATTCAGGATTAGAGAATTTGAACAGATGGAATTGGAGTATTTTGTTAAACCCGGTGATGATGACAAAGCATTCAAGAATTGGGTTGAAGAAAGAATAAACTGGTATAGCAACTTAGGCCTGAAGAATATTAGAAAGACGGAACAGCCAAAAGAAGAGCTTGCCCATTACTCTAAGGCCACTACCGATGTTGAGTATGAATTTCCATTCGGCTGGAAAGAAATAGAAGGCATTGCCAATAGGACGGATTTTGACCTTAAGGCCCATTCGAAGCATTCCGGCCAGGACCTTTCATATACCGATAAAAATAATGGAGAAAAATTCATTCCCTATGTTATAGAACCATCAGCCGGAGTGGACAGGGTAGCGTTGGCTTTTCTTTGCGATGCATATAAGGAAGACGGTGATAGAGTGGTCTTGAAGCTTCATCCTCGCTTAGCGCCATTCAAGGCAGCTGTATTTCCTTTGGTTGCCAACAAACCGGAACTTGTAGAAAAGGCACGGCAAGTATTTAAAGATTTAAAATCTTCGGGTCTTAATATCGCGTGGGACGACAGGGGGAATATCGGCAAGCGGTATTACTCACAAGATGAGATCGGTACGCCTGTATGCGTAACGATTGATTACCAGACTCTTGAGGACGGGACAGTGACGATTCGCGATCGAGATACGGCTAAACAGGAGAGGGTTAATGTTGGAAATATTAGGAAATATATCCAGAAGTTGTTGCAATAACAAAGATTATCAAGATTGCCCCTAATTTTTTATAAGTTCGAGCAGTTTCTTTTTGTATTGACTTGTGATCCGATGGCCAGAGTTGGGCACAATAATCATTTTTACATTTTTCTTGCACAATGGTTTAAATACTTTTTGTAAAAACTTTTCGTTTTCACCAATTATAAAAATCACTTGTTCTGCCTTGCATTTGCCTAATGATTCAAATGGGGTAGGTGAACAGAGGATAAGTTTTTTTAGTTTTCTTTTAAGAGATATATCAAGAGAAAAAACAGCCCCAAGCGAAAAACTCACAACAGTGTCGCAGTTTTTTGACGATGTGGCCTTGCCTGTATTCCAATCAATGTCGGCCACAATTAAATGCTTAGATAATGATTTGTAGTTTTTCTTTGTTTCTCCTAATCCTGGGTAAAATATTGTTTTCATAAATCTAATGGTTAAGGGAGCATTTCCAGGTCATCAGTTAATTGACTCAAGAAATAATTGTCTCTAATTATATTAAATGCCGTGTTGTAATATCTTACTTCTCCTTTTTGAACCTGTTCAACTTGTTTAGAATAAATCTGTTTCGCCTCTGAGATTGATACCCACTTTATATATGTTTGCAGATCTTTTTCGTTTTCAGTTCTCAAGTCTTCGTTGATATCAGCCCCCTTTTGTACCACAAAACAATGCGTTCTATATTCTTTACTATTGCGGGCTCGAAATTCTTTTGATTTAGCTATTTTCTTAGGGTTAGTACATATAGAGCCAGTTTCTTCTTTGCATTCACGATATACCGCATCTTCCAATGTTTCCCCTTCGTCAACACCACCACCGGGAAGTAATAGATAATCATGCACAGCATTGCCAAGAAGCGCTATTTTCTTATCGGATTTTAATAGAACCAATCTAACGGTTTCTCTTTTCTCCCAAGAATCTACTGGTCCAAATTTGTTTTTTGAGAACACATCCTCGTCTCTAATAATTTTGATATTCATATTGATAAAATAATATATAAAAAACGGCCATCCAACAAGGATGACCGTCAGCCTTTCGTAACACCAAAAACATCCGGGGAGTTGATCCCGTTCACTGCGAATACATCAGAACCATCGTACCGCTCCTCATCAAAAGGGAAGCCGAACGACAGGGTCTCTGACGACAATAGGGAAGATTTATCCTTCCCTATTTTATTTTTCTTGTATGCCGCTGAGTGCGCGCAGTGCGGGCTCAATGGCATAGATATGTGCTTGGCCGTACACGACAAAAATATGTTTACCAGAATGCCATTGGTGCTCGATCGCTTCAAAGAGCACCTTATCGCGATACAAGCTTTTCATTGCAATGATCTTATTAAACGTAGTGTCTCCGAACGGAGAAATAATATGGCGGTAGGCATCGTCATGTTCGATGTCCGGGTCGTCATGAAGACCGGCGTGCTTGTTCATGAACCAGTTTTTTGTCGGTGTAAAATCAAGAATATCGGAATAGCGATTCCAATACCGGATGCCAGACTCAACCATTTCATCGGCGGTACGCATAGGTGTTCGTTTTTTTCGCCACTCCATGGTTCCGATGATATACGCATAAACGATGTCCTGCGGATCAAAGCTCCTGAGCAAATATTGAAGCGCTCCAGTATGGTCAGGTTCTGGAGAGTATGATGGAATTCCGGATTTTTGAGCTAACCAGTACAATACGCCATCTTCTTGGGATGATGCCACTGTGTCTCGCAGAGAAGATGGCAGCATGCGAGGAGATGGTTTTTCTGCAAGTGCGATCTTGTCCCCTTCTTTTTGTATGAACTGGTTCCATTCAGAAAGTACAAGTTCGTATTGACTGCTACCAAAAGTAAAAGTTGAATGAAACACCCCGATACATAGCATGAGTTGTCCCCAAGGCGATGAAAGCCTCAGCACCAGGGGCTCTTTTGTTGATGGAGAAAAGCGTTCTTTCGGCCGGATAAGAGATGTCAGATCCATTGCAGTTGTATTATATAGAAAAAACAGGCGCTGAGTACAAACTCAACGCTCAATTGATGATTATTGGCTGTAGTTGTTGGCGCTGTCACAACCGCAATCGCCGTCGCAACTGCACTCGTTGTCGCAGCTGCATGTGTCGTCATCACCGCTGCAGCTTAATACATGGTCAGCAACTGGCTCCACATGATCGCGATAGATATCTTCTGCTCTCATACGATCCTCCTTCCTGAGTTCACCTAAAAGGGCTCGCCACGAGCATACCAGTCTCTACGCACTCCGTCAATCACGAAGCGTGGCGGTTTTCTTTTGGCTTTATTAGGTCTTTTTAATAAGGTTTTCTACTCGGCTTTCCAATTTTACCGGACGAAAAGAAAAAAGGCGATAACAGTGGATTTCCGCTGTTATCGCCTTTGGGTGAGAGTTTTAAGCGTTTGTACGATTTGTTCGCGCCTCACGCTTGTTTGCTCGCCGGTCGAGAGATTTTTGAGCGTTATCTCCTTTCTTATTTGCTCATCAGGCCCATAGAAAAGACAGTACAGAGCACCGCGCTCCGAGGCAAAGCGGACTTGGTTGCTGATTTTTCCCTCTCCTAGGAAAATCTCGGTAATAATTCCTTCGCCCCTGAGTTCGGTTGCAACACGCAACAGCTCTGCTCGGGAAGCACGATCCCAAACTGTGACAAACACTTGTGGTCTCAATAATCCCTCTTTGCTTTGATTACTTACTTTTAGCATTGAGAGAATGCGGTCGATACCGAGTGATCCGCCACACGCCGGAACCTGCTTTCCCGCAAACATTCCGATGAGATTGTCGTAACGTCCTCCAGAAGCAACTGCGCTATCCATACCTTTTAAGTAAATCTCAAATATGGGACCAGTGTAATAGTTAAGGCCGCGCGCTAAGAACGGAGAAAACTCAATTTCTCCATCCGTGAGTAATGGCGCGACCAATGACATCACTTCGTCCACCTCTCCAAGACCTTCTTTACCGACACGCGATGCACCGATTCGATCTTTCAGCTCTGCGCCTTTCTTTGAAAGGTTGGCGCCTATTTCGTTAATGATCGTTTCCGGAACTCCAGCGTTTTTCAACTCCCGAACTACCCCGCCAACACCGACCTTGTCTAGTTTGTCAAATGCGGTCAGTGTCGCTTGCCTCAGCTCATTTGGAATGCCATAGATCTCAAGGATTCCCGTAAGTACCTTGCGGGAATTGAGGCGTACGACATAACCGGATAGCTTGAGACAAAAAAGTAATTTCGTTAGAGCGAGTATTACTTCGGAGTCTGCCAAGAGCGAAGAACTTCCGGCAATGTCAACATCGCATTGGTAGAACTCGCGGAAACGCCCTTTGCCGGGACGATCAGCGCGCCACACGGGATCGATTTGGTAACGACGGAAAGGACGAGGAAGTTGATTCTGATACTGAGCGAAGAAACGCGCAAATGGAACGGTAAGATCGTAGCGCAATGCCAAATCCGCCTCGCCGCTCGTCCCTTGCTCGCCCCGTTTCAGTATCTTGAAAATCAACTTATCGCCTTCCTCGCCATACTTGCCCATAAGGGTTTCGATGCGTTCAAACGCAGGAGTGTCAATCGGCAAAAAGCCGAAGCTTTCGAACACTTGCTTGATTGCACTAAAAACCAGTCCGCGACTTTTCATGTCTTCCGGGAGGAAATCTCTGGTCCCCGACGGTGGTTGTGTGTTAAGCTTTTTCATGGTATCCACCTCCTTTCAAGGGTTTGGTTTGTTAAGGAACATACATTGACTAACCATCATATTCTTATCATAAAACGATTCTTGTGCCAATAGTTTCCAAAATAATCAAAAACCTCGCTGGAGCTTGACAAATTAATATGATTTATAATACCATAGGATAAAGGTCGAATCAAAATTACTTAACTTAATTACTTCAAAATATGCAAACTGCAATTTTTGAGCCACAAGTTTCAGTGTTCCCCGATGTACGAATAAACTATCAATTTCCGATTGCCAAACAGAAAGAAGAAAGTTTGTCGGATTTACTTAAACCACTTACCGAAAAAGGATTAGATCGTCTTACTGCGGCGAGGGTTGAACATGTAATTTGCACATCTGCGTTATCGGCTCACATCTAAAAAACTCATTTATTCAAAATATAATTGGTCCAACCTAATTTTTGGAGTTGAGCGATTTATTGTTTTTATGTTTCGTAATATTAAAATTAAAACCGCTGCTCAAGAAATAATTATAAAGGCTTTTGAGAGTTTAACGCTAGAAGAAATATTACGCATAAACCGTATTCCCACGAATTTGTTTCAAGGCTATGTTATTGATGAAGAAAAAAACTTAAAGCCGATTCCTCTCAACATTCGTCCATCTGATTTACCTGATAAGACTGAGATAGTATTGCAGTGCATTCGAAATACAGATTTGCGACAAGTTTTGCCGCAAAAAACTTTTTATAAAAAAGCTAATAATCCGATTATAGTTTTACACGATTTAGATTTTGGCGAAAAAGAATGTACAGAAACAGTTCATGAATTGAATGCTGATTCAGCACGAAAGATTATTGAGAACAAAGTTTCTAAATTTATAAAAGAGCATAGTAATGCTTCAAAGGTGATTGCTGGAATTTCTGGTGGCGGAGACAGCAACACCCTAGTAAGAAGCCTAAAGAAGGCATTGATGGATAATGATAATAATGACGGGAAGGAAATTATTTGTTTTACACTTGTTTTTGATCCTATATGGCCAGCTTCTGCCGCAAAAAGAGCGGTAGAATTGTGTAAAGAAAATAATGTTCAGCATTTTATTTATAAAAATAAAGAAATTGAAAATCTATTGGAAATGCGGGGTGGTTTAGAAGATTTTTATGTAGAGTTCGGCCAAAATTTTGGAAATAACACGAGTCATTTTTTCGCAACATACCTTATATCGCTTATAGCAAGAAAATTGTGTCGTGAACATGGAACAAACGAGTATTGTCTTGGTTTTAACAGAGAAGATGTTTTGGCTGAATTATTGTTTTCCCTGATGAACGGACATAAACCCTTGGCTTTCCCAGTGAGACAATTCGGTGATATTAAGCTTTTAATGCCGTTGTGGGAAATACCGAAAATAGTTTTAGACACTTGTTATCCTAAATACAGTTTAGAAAATTACATAGAACGAGACGATATGACAACTTTTCAGCGCGGTATTGTTTATTATCTTGCTCACGGCATTGATGATATTTATAGTAATCTTGGTTTATCGCTTATGAATGGCGTACAAAAAATTTTTAAGAACAACTGGTCAGAATTGAAGCAAGATAAGAATTGGGATTTGTATATTAGTGAGTATGCGGAGCCAACAAAAGTCAATGAGGTTAAAAGATTACTCCAAAAATACCTTAATTTCCCAATGGCAAAAAATTACGACGCTTAAAACTCTCACCCAAAGGCGATAACAGTGGATTTCCACTGTTATCGCCTTTTTTCTTTTCGTCCGGTAAAATTGGAAAGCCGAGTAGAAAACCTTATTAAAAAGACCTAATAAAGCCAAAAGAAAACCGCCACGAAGCGTGACGGTTCCCGAATGTATCTTTATACTACACCCCCACTTATTGATAAGTCAAACAAGCAGTAACTGTGGACAACCATGAGCAACAATAAACACAAATTCCTCTATGGTCTTTACTATGAATTCACCAGTCCTGGAACCCACCAAATTGTTATACAAACAGGCGCGCTAACTAAAACCATAGAACTCGTGGCTAATTAGGCTGTACAGACATCTTTACTTGCTTGTTGGGGATAGTCAGGCAAAAACACCTATTGACTTTTTGACATTTTTTATGGTATAATAGAAGGCTCTAAGACCAGAACCATTCATCAATTAATCGCCGATGGCCAAAAGGAGTGTGTCGGTTGCAAGTGGTACACAATATGTAACTCCGGTTGCCCATTCCTAAAATATGCCGTAAACGGCCACTGGGGCGGGCAATATGTTCATTGCCACTCGCGACAAGCCCTTTTTACCCATATCCGTGAACGAATCTCAATTTGAAAATTCGTAGGCAAGAACATTCTTGCCTAATTTTTTTAAATTAGATTTCCAAAAAACTTGGACGAACAAATAAAGAAAACGCTTACCTATATTCAAGAATTAACCAGAGGATGGGAAGTATTTACTAATGCTACGGAGGCTTACAAGACCTCTTTATTTGAATGTATTGCGCATAAGAAAACCGGTTGTGGTATGAAGGCAAGGTTTGCCCAACTGCTCTTGGCCCTACTTGGTTATGAAGTCGAGATAGTAAGAGGATATTATAAATCTCCCGAGAGATGGACTTTGCATGCGTGGATAAAGGTCAATGGTAAAGAATACGACCCGACCAGGAAGGATTTCCAAATAACAAAAGACAAACACTCTTACACCGATCCCGACCCGAAACTTACCACGTGGGAACAGGTTTTTGAGAGAATGGAGGAGAGGAAATAAACCCCGACTTTGTCCGTCAAGCCGTCAGGGGGGTTTTTGTTTGGCGTTTTTTTATCTTCCACAGTAGCGGGAGGAGTAAGAGCAAGAAAACGCTACTAAGGGCAATCAGAGAATTTGGTTTTAATACTTTTAATAAAAATCCACCGGCAATTTCGCCTAGAGCAATTGCCGCCAAACTTATAGTGGAATTTGTTGACAAAACAGTGGCTCTGATTTTTTCAGGTATAAATTTGTTGAAGAATGATTGAAAGACCGGGAACCAGCCGTTAATTAAACCTCCAATGAGTAAAAAGGCGGCTAGTATAAATCCAAGAGGCCTAAGCACCCCGAACGCTATAAACAACATGGCCATGGGAAAAACTAAAAGATTGGCGGCGTAGCTAAACCCTCTTTTCTCAAAAACCTTTGACATTATCATAATCCCGGCAATTCCTGCCAATGCCGAGAGCGAGCCAAGGATACCGAAATAATAATCGGGGAAACCAAGAAATTTTTTAAAGAAAATCGGGAAAGAAAGTCCGTAAATAGAGGTGGCTACCCCGAAGATAAAAGTAATGGCCAAAAACGGGGAAACCCCTTTTATGCTGTGTATGAAATTTGTGAACGCTATTTTTTTAGTATCTTTAGCCCGATTTTCAGTAAGTTGGGGTTCTTCTTTAATAAAAACTAAAAACACAAAGAATAACAATAGGTTGAGGCAAATAGAGGCAACCCAGATAAGTCTTGTTTGAACGAGCGCTAAGCCAAAGGCAATCAGTCCTCCGGATAGAAGGCCGACATTACTCCAGAGCGATATTTTTTTAAAAATCAGGTTTCTTTTCTTGTCGTCTTGTCCGCATTTCAGGGCCTGAATCATTAGAGATTCTTTGGCGCCGCTTTGGAAAGTAAAAGCAACACCACCCAGAGCTGAAACAATGAGAAGAATGGGAAAGTTTTTTGAGAGAAGCCAAAAAATTGACAACACGGCGGAAAAGAAGAAAGACAAGAGAACGGATTTTTTCCTGCCAAACTTATCAGCGAAGATGCCAGTCGGTAATTCTGAGGCTATTGTTGCAACTCTCTGCGTGCCTAGCAATATGCCTATTTGAGCCGGCTCAAAATTAATTGAAAGCAAGTATACTATAAAAAGAGCGCCAAAAACGGCGCTAAGAGATGAATTCAGATAAGACGTTAAATAAAAAGTCCAAGCTCGCCCCATGCTGAAAATATACAAGAATATCCGACTAATTTCAAATCTCTAAACTAACCCTCACAATCTTCGGTGTTTATTTTATTAATTTTACTGCTATTCTGGCTATGCCATGTTGATGGGGATAATCCGTTCCCTCGTGGGGGTTGTCTTTCTTAACGAACTCTTCATATGATAGGATTTTAAATTTTTTGTTTGTGAAGCATTTTTCGAGCTCGTTTTTTTCCAAAAAGTTCCAGTATTGTTTAGAGTCCTTGCTGTAAAAAGTATTTTTTCCGACCGGTTTTCTTTTTGCGGCGAATTGTTCAAAGGAAGCGTCGGCCGTAGTAAAAGAGGATATGATCGCAACCCCACCCTTATTTAGAGATTTTTTAATTTTAGAAATTATTGTATTAAACTCTGATTTTTTCATAAAAATCAAAGATTGAATTGCAAGAATTAGATCATATTTTTTATTGAAGGGGAATTTCTTTACGTCTATTTTCTTGGCATTTAATTCAATTTTTAATTCCTTACCTCTTTTTTTAAGACCCTCAATAGCATCTTTATTTATGTCTATCGCATCAACCTTAAAACCCTCGCTTGCAAGGAAAAGGGCATTACTGCCATTGCCCGTCCCAATATCAATAGCCCGTCCATTTTTTACCAACGGGGCATATTTTTTAACAAAAGGATTCGGAGGCATTAACTCATTTTTCATAGATTATATATTTTGTAGCACGACTGTAGTATAGCGAATAAAACGCTTATTGTCAAAAACACCTATTGACTTTTTGACATTTTTTATGGTATAATGAGAGCATAGTAGAACCTTGACTTTTACTGCCTGCTTAAGCAGGCAAAACACAAGGAGGACAGAAATGAGGATGCTGAACTTGCTGAACTTGTTGTTCTTGTTCATCATGATGTTCTTCCTGGCCGCGTGTGGGCTGTTCAAGGGGAACTGCCCCGAGTCGATGGTCGGCGGTCCGTCCTGTGGTGACGGCGACGGTCCGGGTCCGGGCGTTCTGGCAAAGGTGGAGCACGCCCTCTTCGTTGGGAGCTGTGCCAACAATACGGTGGCCTGCTCAGAAGAGATCGCTCCCGTGTCAGACGACGGAGGAACGGCGGTGTATCACATCCAGAGGAGTGTGACGTACACCTTTGAAGTGTGCGTCATCCACCCCGAAGTCCCCGGACGTCTGATAGACGTTGACATCGGGTTCCCGATGCATGGGGGAGGTTTCAACGGAGTAATGGAGGTGTTTGACGAGGGCACACGGCCCTCGCCGGTCTGTTACTCGGCCTCCTTTTCCTATCCAGGTGATCACGGAGGATCTGACACAGGTTTTCAAATCCTTGAAGGACAGGGAGACCTTCGGGATGCGAACGACATGGGGAAGAGGATCTCGTTTCACGTCGTGTCTTGACTTACCGGCCAGGACACATGAGCCGCGTCTACGGATTGACGCGGCTTTTTTCTTTGTGCATAACTTATGTTTTCCTTTGTTCGGTTGAATGGTAAAATTTAACCATATGTCCAGACGACTCATTGTTTCATACGCCTTTGCTGTGTTACTGCTTGCCGGAGCGGGGTATTTTTACTACTCGCGGACAACCGGACCCGATATTGATATCCGCAAGTTTACGGGTACTCCCGTGAGTGTCGTCGGTGATATCGTAACCCTTCGCGGGTTTTTTGAAGGATCGCCCGGGACAATCCCGGACGAACTTTCATCTGAACGGGAATTTTCATTCAAAGTTGACGGCTCAACCGGTTTTGAAAAGCTTGAGTCATACCTCCCGGATTGGCCGGAAGTGCCTGTGGATGGAGTCGTTACTAGTAGTTTCAATATTGAGGACTTACCCAACGCCAGAACCTCCGGCTCGCTGGAGGACATAACCGATTCAACACAAAAGGGAGATGTAATCATTACGGCTGATTTTAAGAATTCAATACATAATGCCGATAGTCCGGTCGCGTCTTTTGTTTTTTACCACGTTTTAGTGCAACCGGAGCCGCGTCAAATTCAAAATGAATAGATTGACCGTCTACAAATACTCGGTTCTGTTTATATCTTTGGTGCTTGTCGTACTTGTTTTCGCGCCGAGTGCTGAAGCTGCGTCACTAGATTTTAGGTTTGGATTTTTTCAGTGTTCAAGACATGGTACCAACGCAGTTTGTCACCGCCCTGATTGGCTTCCTCTTCCCAACTACTATCAAGCCGATGCATGGTTTGAATGGTATGGCCACGGGCATGGCGGGTCGTCACGTATAGATGCCGCTGGATGTCTGATCAGCACATCAGGTGGTGGCAGTTGCGTCACTTATAGCTGTAAGAGCAATATTTGTGGTAATTCGTCTCGCCACCAGTTTTTCTGGTTCGGCAGACAGAAAGTAAGCGTAAGTAGTGGTGAGGCAAGGTATAAAGTTACTAGGTACGCAAGGTTAAGAAACGCCGAAATCCGTATTAATGCAAGTGGGACAGGTTATTATAATGTTTCTTGTAACTCAACTCCTACCATAAAGACGTGCAATGGGAATTGGGTGTTTCAGCACTATGTTGGTTGTCCGGGTGGAAACGTGCAGAATTGTTCTAATTCAGGTCAGATATGTGATCCGGGGAACGGGACGAATGCGTTTTGTAAGGATCCGGCTACACCACCTCCACCACCACCCACGCCCACGCCTACACCACCACCACCTCCTCCACCACCCACGCCTACACCTACGCCGACACCTGTTCCAACCACATCAAATGTTTCTGTGACCTTGCCCGACTACTGCACTTCCGGCCCGACCGTTACCACCAATTGGGAGTTTACGGATCCTTCCGGCTCTCCCCAGTCCGCCTATCAGATCCAGGTGGACGATCAGGGCTCGTTCAGCAGTCCCGAAGTGGACAGCGGCAAGGTGGTTTGTACAAATTGCCGGGCATACTTCAGCGGAATAGGACATCTGCAGTTCAATACCACTTATCAGGCGAGAGTGAGAACTTGGAACACCTATAACGAGCCGTCTTCTTGGCAGAAGGCAATCGTGTGCGCCGGAGACGGCTGTCAACCCAATGCCAGCTGGAAAGCGCCGAGCTATGCTTATCCGAATGTTAATTCACCGTACGGATTTACATGGTCTCCGCTTAATCCGCCCATAGCTACCGAGGTCCAATTTACCGACAATACCCTCTTTGACCCTTCCAGTAACAACAAGGCGTGGTCCTGGACCTTTGTACCTGCCGGAGGAGGTTCAGGTTCATCTACCGAACAGAATCCCACGTACGCTTTTAATAGCGATAATATATATCAAGTTACTGAAAATGTCAGAGACAATGCTATGCCTCCGGGCGAATTCTGCAGCCTGACCCAAGCTGTGAATATCCAAAAACCAATACCTATATGGATAGAAATTGCTCCTCGATAAACTCGGGGCAAATGTCGAGGCAGGAGTTAGGAAACAGAAATTAGTCAACGGCTACCACGGGTGGTAGCCGTTGATATTTATTGAATTGAGAAGGAAACTTGACAGAAATTCCTGAATTCTGCCGAAGAGGCGGACTTCGTCTCGCCGTAGGCTCGACTTCGTCCAGCCAAAGGCGGATTTTTGCGCGTACATACGGATACTTGACAGTTGTTTTGTATTCTTGCATATTTAATCCGCCACAACACAGGTGATTGTGGTATGGCAAGAACCTTCTCTTTGGAGAAACTATGTTTTGCAGAGACGACGAAGAGCCCGGTCCGTGGGAGGATCCCATCGACGAACCACCCCTCGGTCCTGAACCGAAGATGTGGTAAGGCGGAGTTCCAACGACGGATGAGGAGGGTGGACCCAGTGGCCTATCCTCCTCTATTTTTATGTAGTAATAAGTAGATTATATACTCTTGTGATTACACTCGCTGATCTGGGAACACAATTTCGCCAAGCAACACTTGTCTAAAACTATGAATTTTCCACCTACAAAAAGAAAAGCGGTAACCGAAGAAATCTTTGGGCGTACCATCAGCGATCCGTATCGTTGGCTGGAGGATACAGAAAGCTCCGAAGTTGTGGCCTGGCTTGATACCCAAGACGCCTATGCGCATTCCGTTTTAGACAACCTTCCAAGGAGGGAGGTATTGCGGGGAGAATTTGAGAAATTATACCGAGAAGAAACGATTGGGTTTCCCTATCCCTGTAAGGGTCGATATTTTTTTATGAAGCGGAAAGCTGATGAAGATCACTCGGTGCTCTATGTTCAGGAGGGGTTGCAGGGAGAGCCAAGGATTCTCGTTGACCCGAATATGCTATCAAAAGAAAAAGGATATCCAGTCAGTTTGGCAGGATACTCTGTTTCAAAGGACGCAAAGTTTATTACTTACAGCCTATCCGAAACATCTAATGATCAAAAAACTCTCTTGGTAATGAACACTGATACCGGAGAGACGCTGGAAGATAGGATTCCAGCAGAGCTGTATCCTGGCAACGGATCTTGGTCAATTGATAATAAAGGATTTTGGTACACCCGCAGAAAGGAGCATGTTCCCAAAGGAGAAGAAAAGTTCCACCGCAAAGTCTACTATCACACGCTCGGCACGCTTCATTCCGAGGACGTCTTGGTATATGGAGAGAATTTGGCCAAAGAAGACAATGCCGGCGTTTCAGCTACATATGACGGCCGTTTTTTAATTCTTCGGGTATACATCTCGTCAGAAAAACATCGGAGATCTGAATTATATATCCGCAACCTGGAAAAAGGCGAAAAAGAGTTTAAGCCGATAGTGCGCAATGTTACCGACGATGTGGACATCTATTTCTCCGGCATGGTTTGTCGGGATTTCTTTTATCTTAAAACCAATTATAAAGCGCCTCAGGGCAAGATCCTGAGAGTCCCGATCGCGGATATTGAAAAAGGGATGAATGCTTGGCAAACAATCATTCCCGAGCAAAAAGGCCGAATCATCAGCTCTTTCTCCATGATTGGCGACAAACTTTTTGTCCTTACGATGGAGAGCGTGCACTCTGTGCTCAGGGAATATTCTCCTGCCGGTGACTTTAAACGGCTCATTGAATTCCCAACGCTGGGCACTTGCGGTGGTGTGGGTGGCGAACCCGATGGGAAAGAAGCTTTCTTTGGATTTAATTCATTTGCGTATCCACATACCATTTTCCGTATTGATTTTGGAACGGATGCCGCCACAATATTTAAACAGCAAGAAGTGTCAGTCGATATCGGAAACATTGCTGCCGAACAAGTCTGGTATGTATCCAAAGACGGAACCAAAATTCCCCTATTTTTAGTATATAAAAAGGGTCTTGAGAAAAATGGTGTCAACCCGACGGTGTTGTATGGCTATGGCGGATTTAACATCAGTATGAAGCCGGGATTCATGAAAAGTATCATTCCATTTTTAGCACGCGGAGGACTGTACGGGATCGCCAAAATTCGCGGCGGCGGGGAAATTGGCGAAGCATTGCACAAAGCCGGAACTAAAAAACAAAAACAAAATACCTTTTATTACTTTATTGCGGCCGCTGAATGGTTGGTTGAAAATCAGTACACCAATTCTGAGCACCTCTGTATGTACGGAGGAAGCAGTGGCGGCCTTTTGGTCGGCGCGGTCATGACGCAACGGCCGGATTTGATGAAAGCGGTCATTATGGCGGTGCCGGTGGTGGATATGCTTCGCTATCATTTATTCCATGGTGGTCGGCATTGGATTCCTGATTGGGGCAGTCCTGAAGATCCGGAGATGTTTGAATACCTTCTCAAGTACAGCCCGTATCATAACGTGAAAGATGGGGTAGAATATCCCGCTACACTGGTCGTAACCTCTGATAAGGACGATCGAGTTCATCCTGGTCAATCATTCAAAATGACCGCTCGACTACAAGAGGTGAATAAAAACAACTCCATCATCCTAAGATTACAAAGGAATGCCGGCCACAGTGGTGGTTCCGATGTACCTCGTTGGATAGAAGAAGATGCCGATAAATGGAGCTTCGTTTTCTGGCAGCTGGGAATAACAAAATAGTTGTCCTGAACTATTGCAGGAAATACGAGGGCTTTGTATTTGATCGAGGAGGCGGTGAATGCCTTTTTATTGTAAATGTTGTCGGCGCATGCGGTAATTCAGGAACCGGTTCTCTGCGTCCTGGTTGAAGTCCGCGCCCAGGATTAGGGGGCAGAAAAGGAGGCCAGATCTCTTTTCTTTTTAATATGACCTGATATATTGGACGAAATGCCACGGCCACCTCGAACAATTCAGAGAGTTGGATTGAAGAAATTGCTAAAAAGCTTAAACTCAAATCAACGCTTAATCTGAGAGGGAGACCTAAAAAGGGGACCTGACCCCCCTTCTTCCTCACGAATGGACAAACACAGTTCATGTGTGTTATTCTACTCCTTGCCTTAAGGGGCAGTTCCAAAACAAGGAGGAAGTAGGTGGGGAAAAGAGGGCCGCTTGCCGTAATAGTAATTTTTCTTATTATCACCCTTGCTTCTTTGACAGAAGCAAGCCAGACAGAAGCAAGCCAGACACAGGAGCAAGTTTTCAGGGTTTCGGTTCAGGTGGCAAATATTCGCCTTCAGTCGACGACAGCAAGTCCAGTCATTGGTCGCGCAGAGCGGGGTGATACCTTTCGTGTCATCAACCAACAGAATGAATGGGTGAGAGTATATTTTCTTGCCGATGGAGCCGAGATGGCCGGCTATATTGCCGGACGATTGGGTAAGGTTGAATCAAAGATGACAGTCTTCACTGACAGCTCTGCCTTGCCCATGGAGCCAGAGCCGGTTGTTGCCGCTGAGAACGAGACATTGAAGTCGGCTGCGCGAACGCCATCAGAAGTCAAACGTCGCTTTGGCGCTGGGGTGTTTCTGGCAGGAGCCCCGGGCGGCGTTGTTCCCAGCGTTCTTTATGATGTTTCCGACAGGATGACTGTGGTCGGTGGGCTCGGGCTTTACTCCGGTGTGACTTCTTTCATGGGAGAGGCGCTGTACAGATTTCCTCAACCACCAAAACAGGACGCGAAGGTTTCGTTTGAGCCCTATGTTGGCGGAGGACTATTCTTCGTAAACGTCAGTTACGATTTTGGATTCTTCGGGTCAGGGTCGGAGAACTTTACCGGCTTTATTGGTTCAGGTGGAATGTTCTTTACTTTCAGCGAAGCTCCGCGCTGGC
>SDBT01006938.1_pt1 | contig 18713 bp, 18 predicted proteins | sample 2277101 | NCBI WGS metagenome assembly SDBT01 (sample SAMN10404973, study PRJNA504765) | marine sediment metagenome | isolation source: marine sediment core GS10_PC15, 103 cmbsf | place: Arctic Ocean: Southern Knipovich Ridge | collected 2010
GAGAAAGTTTCAAATTGTAAAAAATCAGTTAAACGTTTAACTCTTTAAGAGGTGCTTATGAAATGTGTAAAAGCGGAAATTATTACTTTGCTAAAACCGGAAATTTTCACTTTGCCTTGACAGCACTTAGTAAATTTGTTTGCCGTTGTTGAGTGAATTGGATCTATTCTTAAATTTAATGCGATATGTTCTAGAAATTTTACTTTTTTATTTATTATTTTGCTAGTCATAAAAAATTCGTTTTGTTACTATTTGAAAACATAATTTAAAGATAGCTATGTTTGAATTAATTGTGAAGAAAAAAATTCATAAATCAGAATAATATTTTTTATAGAAAAGGATTTTATGAAGAAAATCATTTTAGTTTTAGGTTTTGTTGGTTTGTTGTCAACAAACGTTTTTGGTATGAAAATGGAAATTGAGCAAGAGCTTTTAGGGGATTTTGCTTTAACTGAACTTAAAAATAAACATCCAAAAATATATGAAAGAATGACCTTCTTTTATACGGGTGATAATAATTCTTATGGACAGTTTATTCAGCGACTTAATATGATTAAAATAGAATGTGTTTCTGGCGTTGACATTAAGATTAAAGAATTTATTAATAAGCCATTTGGTGAGAATGGGGAAAATTTGCTTCATTGGGCTATTCGAGATGGACTTCCCGAGGTAGTTAAAAAACTTATTAAGCTAGGAGCGGATGTTAATTGTCGTTGTTTCTGTGAAAATTTACACAAACTTTCTCCATTGCATTTAGCGGCAAGGGGATTTTTCCGTTGTAATGGAGAAATAATAAAAATTCTCCTTGAAAATGGTGCGGATCCTAGTGTTTTAACAGAACGTTCCATAACAGTAGTACAAAAAATAAGTTTTCTTGAAACTTTATGTCATATTTGTATTTTAAGCAAAGATGTAATTTTGTTCTTGGAAGATTTGCTAACAAAACATCCTAATTTTTTGTCAATCAAAGATGGAGATGGGAATAATTTAGAAGCTTTTATTGCAAGCTTGCACTCAAATTGGCTTGGATATAGAAATCAAAAATTCTGGAAAAACCTAGACGGTTTTGAAGATTGGTATGTGGAAAATATTGAAAATTCTAATAAAAAGATAGATACTTACTTAGAAAACCTAAACAAATTGAGAGAATGGGTAAGAGGTTTTAAAGTATAATTTGTTTAAAACTAAAAATAATATTTTTTGTTTATTTATACTTATCCCCGTAGTTGCGTAACTACGGGGATAAGTATAATTTTAGGAAGTTTGTTTTGGTAAAACATATATCAGAATTTTTAAATAATTTTGTTTCCCCTGAGGATAGATGGAAAATAAAATTGTTGCAGAATTGGGATAAAATTATTGGTGAGTTCAAAGACAAGGTTGACATTGAAAAAATTGATAGGAATTTATTAGTATTACGTGTTTGTCATTCTGCTTGGGCTCAAGAACTATTTTTACTTTCTCACATGTTAAAGAAAAAAATAAACGATTTTTTGGGAAAAAATTATATAAAACATATAAGATTTAAATCTGGGGGAATTAAGAAGACTAAAAAAGTTCATACAAAAAAAAGTTATAAAAAACCAACTTGTATTGATTCAAAAGACATTTACTTGACTTTAACAGAGAAAAAAGGGTTATCTAAAGTTACAGATAAAGAATTAAGGGAGCACTTGGAGAAGTTTTATTTATGTTGCAAAAGGGGGAGGAGTCAAAAATGTTTGGAAGAAAAAATATTTCAACGGTGATCTTTTTTGTATTTCTTTTTTATTTTCAAAACGTTTTTTGTGAACAAAATATAGAACTTATTTCTGCAAAACAAGATGCACAAAGTGATGCAAACAGTTATTTTTCTTATCTAAAAGCTTCTTATCAACATCGCATGGGAAAGCCAAATAAATCATTAAGATCTTTTGAAGAAATATTTTCACAAGACAAAATTAATGATGATGCGTTCGATGGTTTTATACGATTGCTTTTTGATATCAATCAGTTTGGGAAAATAGTAAATATCAGAGAAAAAAAACTAAAAGGCAATTCATTTAAAGATAATTTAGATATTCAGCTTATTTTTGCCTTATCATATTTGAACTTAACCATTATGAATAAAGCAGAAAATTTGTTTTTAGAATTAAATGAAAAATATCCTGATAATGTTCAAGTAGCTTATTATGCTGCCATTTCTTATATCAAAAGTCGTAAACTACAAAAAGCATTAAATTTTATAAACAAATGTATTTCAAGATTGGCTTTTCGTTCGAAACATTTCCTTTTTCATTTTTTAGCATCAAAAATATATATGAGTATGGGAATGAGAAAAAAGGCACTTAATGCAATTAAAAATAGCCTATCGTTATATTCAGAATTTGGAAGGGGTTGGTTGTTAAAAGCATTGTTAGAGGAACAACAAGGAAAAATTAATGAAGCAATCTCTGGATATAAAAACTTTTTAGGTATTGTTGGACGTGATCTTGCAGTTGAAAAACAGTTGGTCTATTTACTTTTTCGTTCTAAAAGATTCAAAGAGGCAGCAGAAACTTTAGGAAAAATGAAGCTGGATTCTCCTGCGTATTATTTTGATCTGGCCTTGATTGAATGGGAAGGCAAAAATTACAAATCGGCGCTTGAGAATATAAACAGGTCTTTTAAAAAACTGCCGGATTTTAAAAGAGCCAAATTACTCAAAATTGAAATTTTGTTTGCGTTAAATAAAAAACAGGAGGTTTTAGATTTTTTACAAGATTGGCTTAAAAATTCACCACGAGATAATTTTGTTATTCATACCCTTCTTTTATTAAAGCGAGTTGGAATAACAACAAATTCTATTATCAAAGTTTTTGAAACCATTGCAAAAAAAGCTAAAAAAAGTATTGGAATACTTTCAGTCCTTGCAGATCTTTATTTAGAACAAACTAATTTTAAAAAAGTTTTGTATTATAGCAATAAGCTTTTATCTCTTGTGCAGGATAATGGTCTTAAGTCTAAAATATTTTTTCAGATAGGTTATGTTTATTTTATAACTGAACAGAAAATCAAAGTAGAAAAAACATTAAAAAAAGCAATGAAATATAAACCGACTTATCCTTCAGTTTACAATTTGTTGGCATATTATTATGCACAAAATGATAAAAAATTACAGGAGGCTTTGCGATTAAGTGAGCTTGCTTTAAAATCTGATCCAGATTGTTATTATTATTTAGATACAAAAGGTTTTATTTTACTTAAGTTAAAAGAGTATGAAAAAGCGATAAAATTTTTACAAAAAGCTTTGAATTTAAGTAAATCACAGACAGGAATTGATGATGAAATTATAGGTAAGCATTTGCATCTTGCACGCAAGGCATTAAATATTTAGATTAAGGTGGGAAAGAATGAATGATCCAAATTTATTATGTTTAGTTACGGGAGGCTCTGGCGGGCATATTTTACCAGCGTTATTGTTGAGTAAAAAATGGTTAAAAGATAATCCGCAAGGCAAAGTTGTCTTTTTTTGTAGTAGCAAAAAACTTGATAAAAATATTGTTTCTGAAAGTAAATTCTTGTATAAAACAATTCATCTTAACTTGATTAATATCCCGGGATTAAAATTTTGGCTTTATCCTAAATTTTTATTCCAACTAACTAAAACTTTTTGTAAAAGTTTTTATCATCTTTTTAAATTAAGACCACACAAAATTATTAGCACCGGTGGTTTTCTATCTGTTCCTGTCTGTCTTATGGGCAAAATGCTCAAAAGCAAGATTGATATTCATGAATTGAATGTTGTTCCCGGAAAAGCTATTAAATTTTTGATTTCAGTTGCAGATAAAGTTGTTATAACTTTTGAGGCAAGCAAAATATTTTTTAAAAATAAATTTGTACACTGTGCTCATAAGTGTGTTTTACAAGATTATCCAATCCGCTTTGAACAGCAAGATAAAATTTTTGATAAAGGCAAAATTATAGAAAATATTAATAATAAAATGTGGCAATCAAAAAGCTGTTTTTTTGAGAAAAGTGTAAAAACAATTTTTCTTCTTGGTGGTTCTCAAGGTTCGCTTTTTTTGAATAAAATTTTTAAAGATTGGATTTCGCGAAACAAAGTTACAATAAGTCCAATTCAGGTTATACATCAAACAGGGCTCAAGGATACTACGGATTGGGTTTCATTTTATAAAAAATTGGATATTGCGGCTTTAGTTTTTAGTTATAATAGTAATATTAAAGATTATTATTTAATTTCTGATTTAGTTATTTCTAGAGCGGGTGCAGGAACTTTATTTGAACTTGAATTTTTCAAAAAACGTAGTTTAATTATTCCTCTAAAAACAGTTCAAACTGATCATCAGGTTGACAATGCTTTGCAGATGTCACAAAAAAATCCGGATCTATTTTTTGTGCAAGATCAAGATAAAATTTCTAAGAACTTTTCTTTATTTGATAGAGAAATGCTAAAAAGATTAAGTTTGTAAGTTAAGTAGTTTTAGAGGAAGTGCTCTTCGAGGTTTAGGAGAAACTATATTTCTTTCGTGTGTTATTTTTTCCATTAAATTTTTATTTATAAGATCAATTATTTCTTTTAATGGTTCATAAATAAATGAATTTTCATAGAAATCTAATAAGTTTTCTTGTTTAATCCATTTGAGATTAACTGGAGTTTGGTATATAGAATAATTTGAATTATTTTGTTTTATTTTTTCAATAAATTCTGCTATTTCTAAAAAACAAATAACAAAATTAAAATTAAAGAAGATTTGTAATTGGGTTGAGATAATTTTGTTTTCAAAAGTATACATAGTTTTTTCATGAAATAAATTGTATGCGATGTTTGCTATTTCTTCAGATTTATAATTTTGTATCTGTCGATTATTACTTTGAATAACATCTCCTAAATCTTTCCAAGTATAATAAATTGTTCCATTATGTTCACAAGCTTCTTTTCCTTGTAAAAAATATGGTACATAGTTTTTTGTTGTATATGGAAAGATATAAACATAGAATGGTTTTGCTGTAGTAGTTATTCCTAGAAAAAGAAGTATCGAAAATATTAAAATTTTGACATTTTTCATGATTTTTTAACCTCCAATTTGGTTTTTTGTTATCTTTTCCCAAAAAACTTAATTTACTGTAATTATACAGGCATTTTAGCATAAATCAAAAGGTTAGAGATTAATTCATGTGGATTGAAAATAGATATAAATAACTAATATTACCATTGCTAAACAGTTAAGTTCAGCTACTCGTAAAAACCAAAAATTTTGATCATTTTGTATTTTTTCATTGATTAAGAATGTTATATTATTTAAATGATTTTGTTGTGCAAGTTGGGCAAGTTCTGCTTTTTGTTTGATTATATTGAGTATTTGATGTGCTATAAGAATTCTTACTGTTTTATTATCTTTGTTTTGTATTAAATTTTCTAAAAATTGATCAAGCTGTTTTTCTTTGTTTAATTGTTTGTGATCTTGAAAAATTTCAGAATTAAAAATTTGATAATATTTTTCAATAATTGTTGTAATACAATTTGTTTTTTGATCTTCTAATGCGTAGGTAAATACATAACAAAGAATTGGGGCAAGATTTTGTCTGGTCAAAAATTCTTGAAAAGTTTTTTGATTGTTTATAACTATTTTCAGTTTTTCTGTTTTACCTTGCAAAGTTTCATCTACAAACATAAGACACAATGCATAGGCTAACGATACTTTCTCATTATTATAATATTCAGATGACAGGTGTAGTTGCTGCTTAAGGTCAATAATCTTTTTTTCATTATTCTGTGCATATTGCCTAATTTCTTCAAGCAATTGTTGTGCGTTATTCGTTGGATTTTGGAAATCCATTGCCCGAAGACCTGATGTAAACAGAATAAATAAGCATATATAAAAAGTTAAATGTTCAAAAAACTTCATATTTTCCTTTTAATAAAAAATATAATTCTTAGTGAGATAAGCTAGCATGTTTTTCTAAATATTCAAAAAAATATTTAGAAAAAGTATCTGAACAGGTTTTTTATTTTTAAATATTTATTTTTGTAAGGTGGATATCGAAATGAAAAATCAAACCAATAGGATCTTTTTAAAATACTTTTTTGATGAGAAAAAGTATCAAAACTTGCTTTACCATGATATTTACCAAATCCGCTAGAACCTATTCCTCCAAACGGCAGAGTTGTTGATGATGAGTGTAACATTGTATCATTAACGGTTACACCACCGGCAGGAATTTGCTGTAATATTTTTTCTATAACATTTTTATTTTTTGAAAAAATGTAAAGAGCAAGAGGTTTTGGTTTGTTTTTAATAATTTCAATGGCTTGAGGTAAATCATTATATGCAACTATTGGCAAAATTGGTCCAAAAATTTCGTCTTGCATGATTTTATCAGTAGGTTTTATATCATCAATAAAGGTTGGTGCAAGATAATTTTGACCTGGTTTTATTTGCCCTCCTGTTATAATATTGCCTACACCGAGTAATTCAGAAAGCCTGGAAAGGTGTTTTTCGTTTATAATTCTTGCAAAATCTGGGCTTTGATTTGGATCTTTTCCGTAAAATTCTTCTACTATTTTTACAAGATGTTTTAAAAACTCTTTTTTGATTTTTGAATTTATTAAAACATAATCTGGTGCAACACAAGTTTGACCTGCGTTAAAGAATTTTCCCCAAGCAATTCTTTTTGCAGCAATTTTTAAATTTGCGGTTTCAGTTATAATACAAGGACTTTTTCCTCCAAGTTCGAGCGTAAGTGGTGTAAGATTTTCTGCTGCAGCTTGCATTACAATTTTCCCAACTTTTTTGCTTCCTGTAAAAAATATGTAATCAAATTTTTGTTCAAGCAAATCTTGAGCGATATCTATGCCATTTTGTATAACTGTGATGTAAGATGGTGAAAAATATTCAGGAATTAATTTTGCAATTGTTTTTGATGTATGTTCTGCTTGTTCAGATGGCTTTAATATTGCACAGTTTCCTGCAGCAATCGCACCAACTAAAGGAATCAATGGAAGTTGTAAAGGGTAGTTCCATGTACTTATTATTAGTGTAATGCCATATGGTTCTGGCATGATGTAACTCTTTGCAGGAAAATAGAGATACGGCGTTGAAACTTTTTTTTGTTTTGTCCATTTTTTTATATTTTTGAGGGCATAATTTATTTCTGCAAGAATTAAGCCAACTTCGCTTAAATAGGATTCGACGTGTGGTTTTTTAAGATCAAGTTCTAGAGATTTTAAAAGTTCTTTTTCGTTATCTATTATTAAACGTTTTAATTTTTTGAGTTGTGTTATACGAAATTTTATTTCTTTTGTTTGCTGCGTTTCAAAGAATTCTTTTTGTTTTTCAATAATTTGAGCTATTTTTTCTTTCATTACTTTTTCTCCGGTTTTTATTAAGTGTTCATGGTTCGAGACGCTTTGCTTCTCACTACGACTATTCATTGCCCACATCTTTTTCCCCAAATCCGATTAGCATATTTGTCTATACAATAATATGCTTTCTCCAAGGAATCAATAGGAAGAGTTGTTAATTGTTACACCAAAATGATTCATTTTTCCCTTTGCTTCTTTTTCTGATAAACTATTGATTTTAAAGACACGATTTTAATATTTTAACTCAAATTTATGAAAAAAAAATTTTATAAATATCAATCACTTGGTAATGATTTTATTATTTTTGATTGGTATAAAAAAGATGAAAATTTAGTAAATGAAACTTTAAAAATATACCACCGCTTAAAATCTTTAGTACAAAATTCTTGCAAAAGACATTTTGGGGTTGGAGCTGACGGAGTCTTAATTCTAAAAAAAGATCTAAAAAATAATCTTCCTCATATTTTACTTTTTAATTCCGATGGAACAAAGGCAGAAATTTGTCTTAATGGTTTACGTTGTATTGCAAGTCATCTGTATGATCATTACAATTTCCCAGAACAATTTCAGATAAAAATAGAAAAAACAGTAGTAAACTGTTTTGTTGAAAAAAAAGCCAAAGCAAATAAAATAACAACTAAAGTAGAATTGGGAAATTATGTAGGTAAAAAAATAATAACCTACGACGATTCTGATATTCTTGGACACATAGTAAATGTTGAAAATCCACATTTTATAATTTTTAACAGCAAAAATTATGATTGGCTAAAAAAAAACGGATTTCTAGTTTCTAATAATCGTGAATTTGAAAAAGGAATAAATGTAGAAATTTTTTGGAAAACTCCGGGAAAACCAAATAATTATAATATGTTTGTTTATGAAAGAGGATGCGGCATTACTTTGGCTTGCAGTTCAGGAGCAGCTGCAGGAATTACGCTTTTGTATAATTTGAATAAAATCAAAGAAAATGAAAAGATCACGATTCAAATGGATGGAGGAAATGTTGTTGGTTGGATTGATAAAAATCAAAAAATAAATTTACAAGCTTACGCTAATTTTGTATTTCAAGGCAATTTTTATCTTTTCTAAATCAAAAAATCTTGCAAATATTCAAATCTTTAAGATAAGGTTAAAAAATAAGTAAAAAGGAGACAAAAAATGAAAAAGTTTATTTTAATTTTTATTTTTTCTTTAATTTCTATTAATACGTTACGGGCATTTCAAATAACAAACGATAAGAATAACAAAAAAGATGTTTTAGTTCTTGTAAATTATAAAAAAGAAACTACCTATTTTTTGTATACACTCGACGTGGGCAAATCAAAAAAGTTTGATTTAGAAAAAGATGGAAAAAGTTTATATGAAATTCGAGTATATAATATTTCTTTGCAGAAAAATTTAAAAGACAGAAAAACAATAGATAGAATTACTCTTGATAAATATGAGAATTTATTGTTAATGACGATATACAAAAAAGAGATACAAAAAGATGGACTATATATAATAACAAATAATGGAAAAAGTTTTGCACAAGAAGGAAAAGCAAAAAATGCTTAATGACACGAAATTTTTATTGGGGGTACAATATTCCTTGGTAATAAATTAAATTGATATTTTTTTAGCTTTACTTAACCGCTAAAAAGTATTAATTTGCTTTCTTCCATTTTTCTTATAATTACTTGTAAACTGAAGTGGATCGAAATGTTTGAGGGGGAGGTTCCTTAACATGAATGAGAAGGAACAGGAATTTTTTATGTAAGGGGGAAGCAATGAAAATAAAATTATTATTATTTTTTTTACTTACAATTGTTTTTTCAATAAGTCTTTGTGCCAAAGATTTTAAACAAAATTTAGAAAATTCTGAATTTTGTTTTACAGTAGAAAGTCCGGTTCGACAACATGGTAAAATCAAATGTCAGTCTATAATTCTTGGTAAAAGTACATATTTGACCAAACTTGCAAAAATCATTAAATATGACCTGGATTTTACTGATCAGTTAGATGTAGATCTAAAAAAATCAAAGCAAAAACTTAGTCCCAAAATACAGGAAAAGCTTTTTAATAAAGGTTTTTCTTTAATTTTGTATTTAGATAAAATTTGTAAATCAAACGCTCGTACCTTTCGACAGTCTTCAGCCTTCTCTAAAGTTTCGTCGAACAAGCAGGGTGAGCGGGAAACTAAAGCAAAACAAGGCGATTGGGAAATTAAATTAAAAATAGAACTAAAAGATGCAAGTTCAGATACGACGATCTTTGAGAAAGAGTTTTTGTGTGATAAAAAAAATGCGGTTTATGATGGGCACAAAATTTCAGATGAACTTTTGCCAGTTTTGACTGGAGAAAAAGGAATTTGTTTAAGTTCGCTTACATACTGCAAAAGAATTTCTCTTAAACATCAAATAATTTGTGTTTCAGATTATGCATGCAAAAGAGAAAAAACGGTTGTTGCAGCAAGAACAGTAAATGTTGCTCCACGTTGGCATACAAAAGCACCCATTTTGTTTTATTCCCAGTTTACAAGAATTAATAACAGATTGATGTCTGTAGATCTGAAAAATAGAAGACATAAAGTTATTTGTTCTTATGATGGGCTTAACATGCAACCATCATTTTCGCAAGATGGAACAAGGGCTGTTTTGTGTTTATCTGGGGGAAAAAACTCCGAGATTTATTTGTATGATTATGCTTTGTGTAAAAAATTTAACAAGCGACTTTTTGTTCAATTAACTTTTAATAAAGGGAACAATGCATCACCATGCCTGTTGCCTAATAACGATGTAATTTTTTGTTCTGACTTTGAATTTGGGGCCCCACAAATTTATTGTTTAAATCGAAAAGCAAGAAAAGCATATAGACTTACGAGTGGACGTGGATATTGTGCGGCACCGTCATATTGTGCCAAAAATGACAGTGTTGTTTATACACGAGCATTAAATAGGGTTTTTCAGCTTTTCACACTAAATCTGGACGATCTTGAGGAAAAACAGCTTACTTTTGGGCCGGGAGATAAACACGAACCGGCTTTTTCTGAATGTGGCAGGTTTGTGGTATTTTCTTATGATCAGGAGTACAAAAAAGGACATAAAACCTTTCAAATTGCTGTTTTAAATAGACATAGTGGTAATATTCGTGTCTTGACAACTGGAAAAGAACCCAAAACCTTTCCGAGATGGTCAAAAGAGCCGTTTTTCTTGTAAAATTAAACAAGTTTCTGGTTTTATCTTGTTTTTTCGTTTAAAATTATAGGTGAGGTTATTTTTATAAATATATTTAATTATTGAAGTTTTATGGTTCGAGACCCTTCGAGACGTAATTCTTCGTAAAACTCAGAATTACTCCTAAGGGCGAACGGGAATCTTCTTATTTCCGCTCATCCCGAGTGAATTGTTTTGCGATTTGTATCGAGGGACTCACCGTGAACGGTTTAGTCAAGGTGTTACATGGCAAATAAAAACTTTTTTAAAAATAGAAAAAAGCCGATGAATAAAAAAGGGCCAAACGCTGTTTGGTTATTAGTACTTTTTTTGGTTTTAGGTATGGGTTATCTGTTTTGGTATAACAGTGTAAACAGAGATGTATTGCGTATAAAATATTCCAACTTGCTGAATTTGGTTGAAACTGACAAAGTCGAATCTGTTTTAATTCAAGACCAGTACGTTCAAGGTAAACTTAAAGACGGCAAAAAGTTTGAAACTTATGTTATTCCTTCAGAGAGCTTATGGGCAACTTTTAAAAAACATAATGTTTTGATGTCTGTTTATCCTCCAGAAAAAAATACTTGGGGTGGTTACTTTTTTCTTTTATTACTATTTTTGCCATTGTTATTAATTCCACTATGGTTGTTTTATATGCGACAAAATCAATCCGGTTCTGGTGGAGCAGGAAAAATTTTTAATTTTGGAAAAAGCAAAGCACGATTTTTCTCTCCAAATACAATAAATGTGACATTTAAAGATGTGGCAGGGGTGCATGAGGCAAAAGAAGATCTTAAGGATATAATTGAATTTTTGAAAAATCCAGAAAAATTTTCTCGTCTTGGTGCAAAAATTCCGAAAGGAATTTTGCTAAGCGGTGCTCCGGGTAATGGTAAAACGCTTCTTGCAAAGGCTGTTGCAGGAGAAGCAAATTGTCCGTTTTTTAGTATTAGTGGTTCAGATTTTGTTGAAGTTTTTGTGGGTGTTGGTGCATCTCGTGTTCGTGATTTGTTTTTACAAGCTAAGAAAAAAGCACCATGTATAGTTTTTATTGATGAAATTGATGCTGTTGGCCGTCAAAGAGGAATTGGCCTTGGCGGCGGAAATGATGAGAGAGAGCAGACATTAAATCAGCTTTTATCAGAAATGGATGGATTTTCTACAGAGCATGGTTCTGTAATCATTCTTGCAGCAACAAACAGGGCAGATGTTTTAGATAATGCTCTTTTGCGTCCAGGACGTTTTGACAGGGTAATCGAAGTTCCATATCCAGATTTGACAAGTAGAGAACAGATTCTGCGTGTTCATTCAAAAGGTGTGAAATTGTCTTCAGGGGTTGATCTGAAAAAAATTGCTAGGGGAACGCCGGGTTTTAGTGGTGCGGATCTTGAAAATTTAATAAATGAAGCGGCTTTATTGGCATCAAAGAAAGAGAAACAAGAAGTTGTAACTTTACAAGATTTTGAAAAATCCAGAGATAAATTGCTTTTGGGCTCGGAAAGAAAAACATTGATTCTTTCTGAAAAAGATAAAAAATGTACAGCTTATCATGAATCTGGACATACGCTTCTAAATATTTTACTTCTCGATACAGATCCATTTCATAAGGTTACAATTATTCCTCGAGCAAGGGCTTTAGGAGCTTCTTGGTCGTTGCCAGAGGCAGATAGACATTCAGAAACTAAAACGGAGATGCTTTCTCAAATAAAATTACTTATGGGTGGTTTGATTACGGAAAAACTTATTTTTGACGAACAGACCAGTGGTGCTGCGAATGATTTGAAATTTGCCACAAAAATAGCCCGTTTGATGGTTACAAGATATGGTATGTCAGATTTGGGACCTATATCTATTGATGAGGTTGAAGAGCATCCTTATTTGGGACGAGATATTCAAAAAATGCGTTTGCATTCAGATAAAACTGTGCAAAGAGTTGATGAAGAAGTAGAGAAAATAATAGGAAAATGTTACAAACAAGCAGAAGAACTTATTGTTCAGAATAAAGAGAAGCTAGATTTATTAGCAAAAGAATTGTTAGAAAAAGAAACTTTGCAGGCAGAAGAGGTTTATAAGCTGCTTGATATTGAACCTAGAGAATCTCATAATTGGAAGCCTGGGGAATAGATATTTCTGCAAAATTTCAAAAAAATCGTATTTTTGCTAAAATAATAAAAGTAATTCTTTAATAGAGCTTTCGAAAGGTGTTTTACAGCTATGGCAAACATATGTGTGGTATGCAATAAAAGGCCTCATGTTGTAAATAATGTGAGTAATGCAAATAATAAAACGAAGCGTTGGGTCTATCCAAATGTTCATACAATACGATTTACTCTCCCTGGCCAAAAGAGTATTAGACGTGGTGCTGTTTGTACTAAATGTCGAAAAGCAGGTAAAATTGAAAAGGTCGTCTGAAGGATAAATTATGCCAAATATTAAATCAGCAAAAAAAAGAGTAAAAACCAACGAAATTAGACGACAACGTAATGTTGCTCGTCGAACTGAGATAAAAACCATAGTCAAAAAATATTTAGAAGCAGTAGAGGGTAAAGATCTACAGGCAGCGAAAAGTTTGCTTAAGCAGGCTAAATCCAAAATATCAAAGGCTGCTGGAAAAAAAGTTTTAAAGAAAAATACTGCTTCACGAAAAGTTAGTAGACTTGAAAAAAGGCTTACTATTTTACAAAAGTAGTGGTTAAGTTTAAGGTTTATTTTAGTAGTAATGAAGTTGGAGATGCGATATGATGAAGTCAAGTAAAATTGTCTTGGTAGTAGATTCCGTAGAAAAAGCAGTAAAATTTTATACGGAAAAATTGGCCTTTGATATTGTTGATTTACAAATTAGCAAAGAAGGACCGGAACAAATACTTTCTTACGCGTATCTTCGTAAAGGCAAATGCTTTCTAATTTTTCGTATTCCAAAAGTCGAGGAGCTTGCGGAATTCAGTTTTATCAAACGTTGTACTAGCCGATGTGTTGGTATCTATATCGAAATGAAAAAGGGTTTAGATAAATACTTTGCCCGCTGCCAAAAAAAAAGCATCCAGGTTGTTTCTGAACCTAAAAATCAAGATTATGGCCACAAAACATTTTCTATAAAAGATCCATTTGGTGTAAAACTCACTTTTGCTCAACCAATAGAAGGATTTACGTACAAACCAAAAGATTTTGCTGGAATGAGTGTTGATAAAAGTAAAGGGATTTCTGTGCTTCAAGAAGAAATGATTATATATCTTAAGGATTTTGGAGTTTTACGCCGAGCATCTAAAAAATATTCAAAATTATGGCTTAAAAAATATCTGAAAAAGTAAGTTTAGCCTAAAAATTAATAAAAGTTTCCTGTAATTGCAGTTGTTGGTCCAAGACAGTCTGGAAAAACAACATTATCACAAGAAGCTTTCAAAAATCATGTTTACCTTTCTTTGGAAAAACCTAAAATTAAGGAATTTGCATTAAAAGATCCAGAAGATTTCTTTGAATCACATACTCTTGCTGGACGGGTTGACATTTTTACATTAAAACCTTATTACAAAAATTTTAGCAAAAGATTAATAAAGTCCCCAAAAATTTACTTTTATGATACAGGTTTAGCAAGCTATATTCTGGGAATAGAATCGAAAAAACAGCTTTTAACACATTATTTGCGAGGTGGACTATTTGAATCGCTTATAATTTTTGAGGTACAAAAACATTTTTATAACCTGGGAAAAATTCCAAGAATATACTTTTGGAGAGATAAAATTGGGCATGAAATTGATTGTCTTGTTGAATAAGCTGAACGTATTATTAGGATTGAAATTAAAGCAGGAAAAACAATTTCGCAGGACTTTTTTGATCAATTGGAATATTGGAATAATCTTGCGAAAATTGGTTCAAAAGATGGTTTTGTTGTTTATTCTGGTAAAGAGGTTCAAAAACGTAGAACTGGTAAAGTTATTGGCTGGCAATCAGTAGATTCTCTTTTTAGCTAATTTTTTCTCAAAAAACCTATTCTTTACATCAAGTTTAACTGATTTTGATCTTTTATGCTGAGCATCTAAAAATATTCAAATTGATAAAAATCTTTATAACTTGCCCATTAATTCGTTATTGGAGTAATAATTTTCTTAAAAGTCACTTTTTAATATCAAAAAATCAACATTTTATCTACTTTTTAATATAACTTGCAATCATTTCCCGTTTTCGTTACATTACAAATAGTAATTTTAATTTATTGTAATATTTTATATTAAAGATGGAGGTTAATGTGAAAAAGATTAAATTTTTGTTTTTGATTACCCTTTTCCTTGGTGTTAATCCAGTTACAAATTTGTATTCTGGGCGTAACAAACGGGAAAAGAATAAGATAACTACTAAGCTTCATGCTAATTTTAAAACAATATGTAATAAGCAGCAGCAGCGTTGTGGGCTTATGCCAAAAAGTGCCATCCGAAAAGGTTTAGGGGCGAATGGTGTGAAGTGGTATGAAGATTCTTTGGCGTATTTAATAAAAAGTAAAAACCAATTAGAAGAACAAATAAGTGCTTTAGAACCAAAAAAAATGAGTAATATGAAAGCATGCTTCTTGATAGGTGCCATAAGGGCAAAGCAAAATATGATTAATTGTTTAATGGCTGCTCAACCAAAACTAATATCAGTTTGGTTTGAAAAATTAACACATAATTTTGAAAAAATGGAAATTTTAAAAGAGTAGAAAAAGCTGTGAATCTGAAAAAGTCTTTTTTGGGCACAATTTCAAGTTTTTAATTAAAAACTGCCCTTTTTTTGCATAAAAGGAATATAGCTTGCAAAACTTTTCCACCTGTATTAAATTACAAATAGTAATGTTTTAAATGGTGCAAAAAATGGAGGTTATTAAAATGAAGAACATTATAAAGATAAAAAATAAACTTATCAAAATTGCAATATTGATGATTGCATCATTACAATTTTCGGTACAAGTGTACTCAATGGTGAAAGCCTTAGCTCGGTTGAAAAATGAAATCAAAATTAAGGTTTCCAATGCTAATGATGCTAACAAAATGGCAACCTTTGTTGATGGTATTCAACGAGTTGCAAGTTTTATAGAAAATAAAAAAAGTATTATAGAAAAAGAATCAGGTCAATATTGTTTATATAATAGTCTTTTCAAGGATTTTGTACAAATTTATAATAACGCAAATTTTAACATAAATATGGATAGGAAAAATCTTACTAGGGTTATACAGAAAGATTTAAGAACAAGCATTTATGCAATAAATAAAATAAACCGAGGTCATCGGGATATAGGATCATATCTAACTTTTTGTGAAAAATTACAAATTAATCCAAACGGGCTGGATAATCCAGGCGTTCCGGTTATGGCTGCTGCTCGTGGGAGAGTTGGGCTTAGATTAGCTGATTTACAAGCGCAACTAAATGCAGCTCAAAGATTAGCCGAACAATATCGAAATCAATTACAACATGATTTAAATCAAGCTCAAATAGATCATGCAGGTGCATTAGGTCGAGCTAATCAAAGAGCTTTAGATGCTCAAAATGCTCAAGTAGTGGCTGAGAATCAAGTAAGAAATTTACAAAATCTGTTGGATATGGCTAATCAAAGAATTCATAATTTGGAAGGTCAAATAGCCCAACTACAAGCTCAATTAACTCAAGCTCAAAATGCTCAGAAAGCTGAAGTTTTACAAAATCAAATGAATCCAGCACCTCAAGGAAAATGGTCAATGATTAAGGCAAAGGCAAATAATTATATTAAGACAAATAAATATAAATTAATTTGTGGAGGTTTAGTTTTGATGACTTTAACTGCATTTGCTATTAATAGTTATTTATCAACTATGAAACCAGAATTTGTAGGACATGAATGTATTAATTCACAAATAGGGGGATTTTTGAATTCATTTGAAACATGTCAAGGATATGACGTTTTTAGGCTATTTGGTACAAACAGTTTTTCTGTTCCTACTGGGTCAGAGATACATCCTGTAAATTCTTTAGGAAAGATTATGCTTTCTATTGGTAGATTTTTTACTAGATAATATATAATAATTAACAAAAGATATAAAAAATGGATCAGGCATAAAAAAGACAATACCTGGTCCACTTTTTTGTTAATTAAAAATAAAACATAGTTTTAAACCAAACACCCCAACCATCAAAGTTGCTATTTTGAGTTGTAAAATTATATGATCCCCCAAAATTAAAAGTAGCAAGATGTCTAAATGGTTTTTTAGTATAATTATAGGTGATTCCACCATAAATCTTATGAGAATTTAGTGATGGAGATTGTGCTGAATCTACATCAATATTTTTTTGGCTAAGCCAATAATCATTAAAATCAAACTGAATGTTATTAATATCACCTCCAAATATATTATTAGTTGCAAAAGTCTTATAAGCTACAGCATAAGTTGCAGCTGGAAATGGATCTTTAATTTTTACTTTTTCTTTTTCTCTGAATAAAATATGATATCCTAAATTAAAATTAAAATCTGAATGATTCCATGAAAGCTTGATATCACCTTCGAGTTGATTTCCGGGTGAAACTTTTACATTTCTTGTCAAGATGTTTGCGGCAGGAATTAAAGGCTTATTTTGGTTTCCTTTTTTTCCTAAAAGATAATATTGTCCCCAATTAGCACCTTTTATTGAAAGAGTTCGTTTTTGAGTATTTTTGAAAAGATAAGCATATTTCAGGTTAAACAACAAATCTACACAATCCTTTTTTTTAGAATAAAGGTTCCAATATGCATCACAACCTAAATTTATGGCGTAATATCCACCATTACCTGCAATAGGTTCAAAAAGATATTCTCCATTAGCTTTGTTGCTGTTTGGAATAGTCAAACCAAGAAAAAGTAGAGTAGCTTTTGTTTTTTTGTTATAGGCTTGATATCCAAGCGTAAGATCGAAATCAGAAATTCGAGTTTTTGTTTTTTTACCATCAATTTTTGCATAATTTAGTGGTTCTTGAAGTATAGTATCAACGACTTCATTGTTTTGATAAATACCTTTTAGATATTCAATTATTATTTCTGGATCTAAATCAGCTGGATAATTGGAGGTAGAGTGGTTAAGTCTGAGATTTGTTTCTGTTTTTACCACAGGAATCTTGAATTTAAAATAAAGTTTTTTGGTAATTTTTGAAAAATTATGCAAAAAAGAAAGATTTATACCTGTGTAATTAATTTTGGGATTTAAAATTATTTTGGTAATTACGTCTTCTTGAATGAAGTTATCTTCATGAATTAAAAAATTAGCAAAAACATCTAAATCATCATCTGAGCCGTGATCATTTTTGCCTTTTAAAACAAACTCATTTTTTTCGTTTACACCAAAATATCGACCCATTCTTTCACTATTATTTGATTGAAAATGAAAATAAGAAAGATTTATGCAAGAATGAACCGTTTTTTTAGCTTTTTTTCGCTCTTCTAAAAGAACCAAGGGCCGGCTTTTTGGCCTTTTTTGCACTAATAAAAGGTCTATAAATGAATTTTCTGGTGGAAGATAAGCGCTGCTATCAAGCGGTCTTAAAAAGGTCTTGTTTGTGTAAGAACTTAATGCTGTATTTAATAGGCAAAAAAGACATAAGGTTAAGCCTTTTTTATTAAAGATAAATAATAACATATTCTCCTTTCTTTTCTTAAATAGAGTTTTTAAGATCTTAAAAACCATATTAGTTTATTTATGTAGACCGAAAATAGAAAGAAAGTATTTTGAAAGGCCAAATTTGCCCTAAAAGCCGCCATTTTGCATTTAAACAAAAGAAATTTGCAATTGTTTTGAATCCGGGTTATATTTCAAATAGAAATGATTTTGCGGCAAGAATAAGCAAAAATAATTTTTTTTGAATGGAGGTTTATTATGAAAAAGATATTAATTTTTATTTTGGGATTGTTGCTAAATTGTATTTTTGCGCCAAATGCTCAGGCAATGCGACTAGATTCATCAGATGATGAAGGTTATTATTCGGATGATGAAGGTTATTATTCGGATTCAGATAATGAAGATGGAGGAAGAAGAAGAACCTCATGGCAAATAATGTCAAAATATTTCAGACATGGGCGTGGTGGTGATGGTTGTGTCGGTTGTCGGCCTGGTCATCGAACTTGTAGACGAAATCGAGGGCTAATAGAGCGAATATTCGGACCAGGTGATGAAAATTTATTAGCTTCAGGTGATGAGTATAATTT
>SDBT01006939.1_pt1 | contig 18713 bp, 15 predicted proteins | sample 2277101 | NCBI WGS metagenome assembly SDBT01 (sample SAMN10404973, study PRJNA504765) | marine sediment metagenome | isolation source: marine sediment core GS10_PC15, 103 cmbsf | place: Arctic Ocean: Southern Knipovich Ridge | collected 2010
TGACGAATTTCACGAATTATAAAATATATTATAAAAATTATTTCTCTGCGACTCTGCGCCGCGCCCGCCGGCTGGAGGGTCTCTGCGAGAAAATTTCTTCTCATTTTGTAAAAACTTTGCTAAAAAAACAAAGTTTTCGGATACAATAGCATACCGCAGTGTATTGCTGCAATCAAATGGAAATTTCTCTTCTGTAGGAATCTTCCTGCTTGTCGAAATCGAATCTGCACATTGGAAGATCCTTCCAGGATGACAGTAAAATTTTTGCTAACCTCCCAAGGCGATCCGCTAGGCGGAAATAACAAAGTTTTTGTTTGTCCAAAAGACTCCTTATCTATATTTACCAGAACCAAGAACCCAGAACCCAGCATCCAGAATCCAGAATCTCATTTCTTTTCTTTAGCCATTACCCGCTGTTCTTTCCATATCATATATCCAAGTGAGGAAAGAATCAATATTGCCCCGGGATAAAAATTTGATGGTGGGTATTCGGCCAGGAGAATAATCCCGCTTAATGTGGCCAGTACAGGTTCAAATAAAATAAACAGGTTTACTTTAAATATTTCCAGATGTCTTGAACTCCAGTTGAGGATAGAATGACCTAAAAGATTAGGCCCTAATGCCAGAAGTATCATGAATATCCAACTCTCAGTGACATAGCCTGTAAATGAATCGGTGGATAAAGTAATATAGACAGCACATAGTGCCGCTGCAGTTCCATAAACGTAGATTAAATATTTTATAAAATCCTCTTCGTCCCGGTGTAACCTTGCAATAAGTATATAAAGCGAAAAGAAAAAGGCAGAAAAGAGTGCGAGAATATCGCCTGTCAGATGTGTACCCTGGGTACCGATATCATTGTACATGATAACAGCCATTCCGGAGATGGCTAATAATACGACGGCGAAGGTATTTTTTTGAGGATATTCTTTTAAAAAGATGATGGAGACAATAATTGCGAAAAGCGGATGAATACTCTCTAAAAATATTGCATTGGCAATAGTCGTCAATTGCAGCGAACTAATCCAGCAAATAAAGTGGGCAGCGAGAAATATTCCGGCTAAGAAATAATGCCAGTGCCATCTACGCACTAAAGCCCGTCCACCTTTTTTAATAAACACTTTATAAGCTATTAATATACAAAAACTTATAAAAACCCTGTAAAAAGCGATGACGGTAGGGGGTACTTCCCCTGTACAGCGAATGATCACTGAACTGCTTGATACGGTTACGACACCGATGAAAAGTATGAGATAGATTCTTAACATAAAATTTTGAATTGTTAATTAGGAATTAGGAATTTGGAATTGTTCAGGATTTATTTTCAACAATTATCTATTGACCATTATAATAGTTGGTTAATTCTCTATTGAGTTTACATTGAATATTCAACACGGAATATTCAATTGTCTGCAATCTAATATTCAGGCGATACACCGAATCGCCCCTGCTATTTTTTCGACAAACCGATAGGGCGAACACACGGGTCCGCCCCTACATTGATCGTGGTTTGTGACCAATAGGCACAATGCATTGTGCCTCTACTCCTAACGATTATTTTTTATCGCCTGTTCCAGATCCGCCTTCATCTGTTGGGCCGGTGTGATGAGATCCAATTCAAGATAAAATTCGGAACGATCAATTATCTCTCCGGTTAGCAGGCAAAATATGATCAAATTCATATCAATCTCAGTAGACAGTATCCAGACTGATGCTGGAATAACGAAACCAAACGTTACTCTCAGGAAAGAGAGAAATTTTCCATATGCGGCCGGTTTGTTATATCCGCTCAATTTTCTTTTTAGATAGAGAAACAATTTTATGGTACCAAAAATAATAATACCCGGGGAAAAAAAGGTAAAAAGACAGGCCCAGAATAATCCCGTAAGAAAAGCATTCGCACTGTGATATTTCTGGTAAACCTGGAGTGGCAATACATTATAAACCTGATCAATGGAATACAGGGATAAAAATATAAACCCGACACCAAGCCAGCCTGTAATGGTTGATTGAGGTACAACGAATATAGACGGTATCATCAGGATTAAAAACAGGGCATAGGTAAGAATCTCCCGGCTAAGCCAGGATTGCCGCCAGTTGAGTATCGCTGTAATTGCCCGCCATTTTTTGCCAAGATGGAATCCACTGATTAAAAAGCCGCCCAACCCCATGAAAACAAGTAAAAGAACATTTACTACCCCTGAGGTGAATAACCTGGCCGTAAGTAAGCCTGCAAGCAGTGGAGAAAGGAGAGTGAAAATGATCAGGGGCCATTCTTCCTTAAGATTGATCTTTGATTGTACATTGGTAAAGGTAATCAGTTCACGGTATTTCTCAATTATCGTTTTATCAAAGGGTAGTTCTGATTGATCATTCGTTGGTCTTTCCTTCGTAAGTCCAATCAGACGGATGGCCGGTTTTATATCCGTTTGTGTAAATCCGTTCACTTTGAAAGACTGGGCAGTATATTCGAAGTTTTCTATCTGAAGCGCCGTGGTAGGACAGAGCGACACACAGGCAGGTGGAAGATTCTCTTCCAGCCGGTGTTGGCAGAAAGTACATTTTTCCATTACCCCTGTTGATTTGTTAAACTTTGGTGCGTCATAGGGACATACCCAGGAACAGTAGCCACATCCGATACATTTATTGTCATTAATTAAAACTGCCCCCGTTTCCTCATTCCTGGAAATCGCCAGAGTGGGACAATATGTTATGCAGGGTGCTTCGAGGCAGTGATTACATGCCATGGAAAGGTGGTGATAGGGAATCTCCGGGAATTGTCTGCTATTAAAAGTGTTAACCTGGCGCCAGTTTATAGGGAGCGAAACTTCATTTTCCAAAGAACAGGCAATCTGACAGGCGCCGCAACCGGTACATTTGTTCAGATCAAATATAAATCCTCTTTGCATCAATCCACCCGCTCAACTTCAACCAGATTCTCGTGGAAAGCCGCACCATATCCCATGTCTGTTTCCCTGCCCCTGGAGAGGAAATTAACCGTTCCCCCCTCGCTGATCCACCATCCATTGGTCATAAGCACACAGCCCGGTTTCAGGCTGAAATCAATATAAATATTGGTGAACAATTCTCCGCGCTTGTTGAATATCCTCACGTGGTCATCCTGTGAAATATGCCTCTGATGAGCATCCTCCGGATGCATATGTAAAAGAGGCTTTTGACTGAATTGTTTGATGAGGGCCAGATTATTAAACTGTGAATGGATACGGTTTTTAGTGTTGGGTGTCATAAAATATAAGGGATATGGTGGATCCTCCTTATTTTCCTTCCGGGTTGATTCTTCAGATTCGGAATAATTGGCAACAGTGGGTACTTTCCAGCGTTCTTTGGCTTCTGTTGATAAGAGTTCGATTTTACCGCTCTGTGTTGCAAAGATCATATCGGAAAAAGCAACCTCCTGATTACCCGGTGCAATCACCGGACCATTTTTCAGACGCTCAAGCGACAAATCCGGAAATAGGGTCAGTTTCTCTCTAATAAAGTCCTCAACCTGATGATCGGAGGGACCTGGTATTTTACCATGCATTTCTTGCCCGCTAAAACCCATTTTCCGGGCAAGAAGGTAATAGATTTCTGCTTCAGGTTTTACTTCTCCGGGAGGATCGATGATTTTTTGCTTTAATTGAATATAGGGATGCCAATAGGCTCCAATCACATCGGATTGCTCAAACATTGTCTTTGCAGGTAGAATAAGATCTGCTTCGCGGGCGGTATCAGTCATAAACTGTTCGACAACCACACGAAAATCAACCGATCTAAAGGCTTCGAGGACAGTATTTGTGTCGGGATTCTGGGTAACAGGATTGCCTCTTTCCACCCATATCATTTTGATTGGCGGTTCTACCGTGGAAAGTATTTGTTGACCCAGAAGAGATGTTGAAATTGATACCCGCACAATACTATCAGGTGTCTCAGGCGGATAAAATGCCAGGGGGTCTTTAACCCTATCAAAAATACTGCTTTGGAGATTTGCATAGATCCAACCGGCACCCGGTTTACCTATGTTTCCGGTGATGGCCAGCAAGGCAATTATCGCCCGGATCGTCTGCCCGCTGTTGGTATAACGCTGCATCCCAAATCCGGCATTGATCGTGACAGGTTGATTCTTTTCTATCAAATAGCCCAGACTATAAATCATATTTTCTGATAAATCAGTAATATCTGCCGCTTTTGCCACCGTCATCGATTTAATGCCCGATTTGAATTCCTGAAAACCAAATATATATTTTTCGATAAAATCCTTATCGGTCAGGTTTTGCTCAATCAATAGATTGGCAAGGGCAAGAGCAAGGGCGCCATCGGTACCGGGTCTGGGTTGCAGATGCAGGTGGGCCAGTCTCGAGGATTCTGTACGTCTCGGATCGATGACGACCAGTTTTGCACCTTTCTGAAGGGCTTGTTCAATATATAACATCTGGTGAATATTGGTCTCTGCCGGATTCTTCCCCCAAAGAATTATCAATTTTGACCTGGCCATATCCCAGGGGACACTATGTTTATTCTCTCCGAGGGTTAAACGTGTTGCTTCAAGTCCTGCGGGCCAGCAAAGATCACCATAAGTCGTTGTACATCCCCCAAACAAGCGCCAGAAGTTTATACCCACAGAATTAAGAAGACCTTTGGTACCGCTTCCTTCATAATATAAGATACTCTGCGGTCCCAAAGATTCTTTGAAAAATTTTAATTTATTTGTAAGCAGATCCAGGGCAAATTCCCAGGAAACCTGTTCAAATTTTTCTGAATTATTTTTTCGCAGGAGAGGAAAAAGGATGCGATCCGGGGAATAAACGCGTTCGATATAGCTCAGGCCTTTAAGACAAACACCTTCAGGGGTTGCCAGATTATCAGGATGTGGTTCGATCATTTTTAGACGGCCGTTCCTGACATAAACCTGCATACTGCAGGTGCTATAACAATTTCTGGGGCAGGCTGTTGTAAAGACAGGCATGGCGTCAATATAAAGAATAGGAAGATAAATGGAAATATTGATATTAATAAACTGAGAACGGATACTTCTACTCTAAATTAATTGATTTCAAATTACCTTCCTTAATAAACTTATTTTTTTATGTATGCAATTATTTTTGTGTTTTAATTTTCTTTCAGTGAATTTAATTACACCATTTCTAAGTAATGATAGATCTTTTTACATCAAAAAACAGAAATTCATTAGCTTTTTGATTAAATTTTAATATTCGATAATTTTATATCTATTATGCTAGTTTCTGGGAATAAATGGGCCTGAAAATTTATTCTTTCTATTCTGATAGATGTAGTCCATCTTAGAGATGGACTACATCTATGGTTTTTCAATTTTAATGATGTCTTGAAATTAATCTGCCGAAGAGTCCATTGGCATATATTATAAATTCACGAAATCTTAGACAGGGAAGCGATTTAATCATGTTATTTAATAAGAATGTATATCTACTAGCAATTGTTAGTCTGACTCTATTTGCCATCAATCTGTCCTCCTGTGCCAGAAATCCTGTTACCGGGAAAAATGAGTTCATGTTGTTATCCGAAAATGATGAGATAAAAATGGGCAAGGCTGCAGACAAGGATGTCGTACAAATGTATGGTCTTTATGATGACCAGGCTCTCTCTGCATATGTGGATGGTATTGGCCAAAAAATGGCTAAAATTTCACATCGGCCAAACCTGAAATATGAATTTAAAGTGATGAATAGCCCTGTTATCAATGCTTTTGCCGTACCGGGCGGCTATATTTATGTAACACGGGGGATTTTAGCCTATCTTAATAATGAGGCTGAATTCGCCGGGGTTTTAGGACATGAGATTGGTCATGTTACAGCCAGGCATTCAGCCAAAAAATATTCTGAAGCAAGCCTGGCCCAATTGGGATTGGGTGTTGGTTCAATGATCTCTGAGGAATTTGCCATGTTCTCCGGACTTGCTGCACAGGGTCTTGGATTGTTGTTTTTAAAATTCAGCCGTGATGACGAAAGACAATCCGATGAGCTTGGGGTGGCCTATTCAACCAAAGTAGGCTATGATGCAAGGGAAATGTCTAATTTTTTCCATACTCTGGACAAGATGCGGGGTAAAAGTGAAGAGGGAGGATTACCCGACTGGTTTTCTACTCATCCTGATCCGGCTGACAGGGTTATCGACGTTCGAAATGAAGCGGAAAGGATTCAGAAAGAAAAAAACCTCAGCGGATTAACCATCAATCGTGAAGCGTATTTAAAAAAGGTTAATGGTCTGATCTTTGGTAATAATCCACGGGAAGGATTTGTAGAGAATAACATTTTTTATCATCCTGATATGAAATTTCATTTCCCTGTGCCATCTGACTGGAAAGTAAATAATCTGCCTTCTCAGGTCCAAATGATTTCTGCGGATGAGAAAGCTATTATCCTCTTTACGATCGCTCATGCAAAAACAGCCGCTTCTGCGGCTGATAGTTATGTAAAAGAATCAAAGGCCAGTGTAGCCAAAAGAAAAGATATTAAAGTAAACGGTTTAAACTCTGTACAAATTTTCTCACAGATTGCCGATGGGAAAAATATTCTAAGAATACAGTCGTATTTCATCGAGAGGAAAGGACAGGTATTTGTCTTCCATGGTTTTACAAATAGTACATTGTTTGACAGTTTTCAATCCACGTTTACAAAAACAGGTGGTGGATTCAGGGAATTAACGGAGCGTAAAATTTTAAATGTAAAACCAGATCGGATTAAAATTCAAAAAGTAACAGGGAAGAGCAACTTACAACAAGCACTTAAAAAATTTGGTGTGTCTGATGAGGATTTAGAAACAATAGCGCTTTTAAACGGGATGAACCTGGATGACCAGCTACAGCCTGATACAGCAATAAAAATTATCGAAAAAGGGAGATAAGTATTTTAATATCAAATGGTTATTTCGTAATGTATTCCTTTGAAATACCTTGTAATTGATCTCTGATTTCTTTTGTTACATCAGAGATGATTTTATCCATGGTATCCTGTGAACACATGAGATTATCCTTATATCGGGAAAACGTCTGACGGATAATCTCTTCAAAAGCTTTGCGTTCCAGATATTCTGTGATCCATCTTTTATTATGCTCCATCCTGAAACCTTTCGAATTGATGATTAATCGTTATATCCAGGTACTTCTCTCATCTCGACAGTTTAATTTAAAATAGATATAAATGAAAAAAAAGACAATCCGGAAAAATATTGATTCTTATAGATCAAAAACAAAATTGATTGATACGGTGAACTAATATCCTATTCCCGCGGATGTTATCGCCAATTGCCTTCAAACCATGGAGAAAGAGATGAATAAAGAGAAACAAATATTCAGCAAGAAAAATGATTTCTATGCCAATATAGGTTCAAACACAATGAATATTGTAGAGGATATTATAAGCCTCGATCAAAATGCGATCATAGACCGGTTGTGGCAAATGGATCACACCATATGGGATGATAAACCCGATGAAATCAGCAATCGTTTGGGATGGCTTAAAAGTCCGGATATCGGGACAGAATCTCTTGAAAAAATAGTGAAATTTGCCCTGGATATAAAAAATTCCGGCTTTAAAAAGGCATTATTGTTGGGAATGGGTGGCTCGAGCCTGGCCCCGGAGGTATTTAAAAATACATTTGGGGTGGCGGCTGGTTACCTGGATCTGATTGTACTCGATAGTACGGACCCGGCTGCGGTTCTTGACGCAGAAAGTAAGTTGGAATATAAAGAAACGCTCTTCATCGTCTCCACCAAATCGGGGGGTACAATAGAGACAATTTCTTTTCTTAAATTTTTCTATCACGCATGTTGCAAAGAATTAGGAAGTGAAAAGGCTGGTGACCATTTTATTGCCATCACGGATCCGGGCAGCGGTCTTGAATCAATGGCCAGGGAATTGAAATTTAAACGGATTTTTCTAAACGATCCTGATATTGGGGGCCGCTATTCAGTGCTTTCATATTTTGGACTGCTCCCGGCAGCCCTCCTGGGAATCGATATCAAACGGTTAATAGAAAATAGCCGGGAAATGGCATTAAAATGCCGTGAATCTGCTCTTCCTGAAGCAGGGCAAAACAGCGCCGCCTGGTTAGGTGCTATTTTGGGAGGATTGGAAAGAAGAAATGTAGATAAACTAACCTTACTTGCATCCCCATCTCTCAGGCATATAGGAGCATGGATCGAACAACTAGTCGCCGAAAGTACAGGGAAGAACGGCCGGGGAATCTTACCTGTTGATTTAGAAACTATATCGATGCCACAAGATTATCTCAAAGACCGGGTTTTTGTCTATTTGAAGCTGAAAGATGAAAATAATGATCTGGATAGTCAACTGAAGTTGCTTGAAGAATCCGGTTTTCCGGTTGTGCATCTGATTCTGAATGATCTCTATACTCTGGGTGGCGAATTTTTCAGATGGGAGATTGCCACTACCGTAGCGGCTGTGATAATGAAGATCAATCCCTTCGATCAACCGGATGTGGAGTCGGCTAAAATCCGTGCCCGGCAAATGATGGATGAATACATGAAGGAAGGAAAATTGCATGAGCCTCCTGTAACACTTCAAAATGATGATTTAAAAATAACCACATCGTATAAATCAGAAAACCTGAATGATCTGATTACAAACTTTCTAAAGCCCCTGTCAGATTTGCCCGATTCAGGAGAAAATTTACCCTATGTCGCAATTCAGGCCTATATGAAACCCGATGAGCAAACAACTACATTATTACAGGATTTAAGGAATATCCTTCAAAAGCGCTTTAAAATTGCCACAACTATTGGATATGGCCCCAGATTTCTTCATTCAACCGGGCAGCTTCATAAGGGGGATGGAGGCAAAGGCTTGTTCATCCAGTTGATAGCAGAGGAGGGTGTTGATTGTTCCATACCTGTTGAACCCTTGTCTGATGACTCGGTTATTTCTTTTCGTACTCTGAAAAGAGCCCAGGCCCTGGGAGACCGCCAGGCATTGCTCGATGCAGGCAGGGATGTGCTTATGATCGATCTCGGAAAAGAATCTGTCAGGGGGATACAAAACCTAAAAAAGGTTTTTAAGAGCATCTGATCCGAAAAGATCATAGTAAAAACGGAGGTGGGACGATCACAGGAAGAAAGTTGTCCTGCCTCTCTTCTAAACCATGATGTAAAAACTACGAATAATGCTCTCATTTTTGTTTAAATCATACATGAAATAATCCACTCCTAATCACTAACCTGATCTATTCATACCGCAGTCCCGCGGCTGCAATCAAATATTTAAAATATCTCTCGCAGCGACCCTCCAGCCGGCGGGCACGGCGCAGAGACGCTGAGAAAAAATTTTACCACAAAGACTCCAAGACACCAAAAAACAAAGAATTTTTAAATATAAGATATGAATTTGATTATTTAATAATAGATACTCATTTTAAACCATTAATTTTTCAAACTTTGTGCCTTAGAGACTTTGTGGCTAATACACTATCAGGTTAGTAAAATTTTTGCTAATCTCCCAAGGCGATTCGCCGAGGCGAAAAAAACAAAGTTTTCGGCTACAATAGCATACCGCAGTCCTGATTTAATCGGGACAATCAAAAAAAAAGAAAAGAATTTGACAGGATATACAGGATAAATTTAATGATTTTGATACTCGATATTAAACTTTAAAATTAATTCGTGAAATTAGTAAAAATTCGTGTAATTCGTGGACTTCTTTTCTTTGTTTGCAGCCCTATGCTGCGGTATGAATTATATAGGCTAAATATAAAAATGGTGATTCGGATTACATATTTTCACCCCAATTGGTATTAAGTTTCTTATAAATATACATGGGGAATTCAATGCAGCACATAAAATTAATACTATTTGTTGGCTTATTGCTGACAATCTCCTTGGTCCATTTCCAAAGTTGTGGACAAGTAGAAGGTGATACAAATTTTTCCTCATCGATGTCTGAGCAATTCTCCGATTATTGGCATCAGGGATTGGCTGAGTTGAACCACTATCACCTTGAACAGGTTCGTTATGGTGAAGTCCATGAGGGTGATGCAGTTTTGATTTTTGTTACGGAAGATTTTTTACCTGATAACCAGGTCAAGGACGAAGGGCTGAATCCAAAAAATCATTCCGTTCCTGTCCTTAAACTGAATTTTACCCGTAAGTTTAATACGGGTATTTATCCCTACTCGCTGATGACCTCCGTATTTCATCCCCTGTCAAATTTGGATGATAGACCATTAAAAATAACAACGAGTGTACAGGAATGGTGTGGCCATACTTATATGCAATTAAATAATAAAAATAATAAATACTTTGTTACCCTTAACTCATATTTTGAAAAAGAAGGTGATCGGCGGTTTGAAATTGACTATGCCATGCTGGAAGATGATATCTGGTTGAAAATCCGCTTGAATCCTGAAATGCTTCCGGAAGGGAATATTCGGATGATACCTGGTATGCAATATGCAAGACTGTTGCATCAGTCATACACGGTGCAAGATGTACACGCTGAAAAAAAACAAATTAATTATCCCGAATTATCCCCGGAGCCACTTATTGAATATCGTTTACAATACAAGGAAATTTCAAGAACTCTCTCCATAATCTTTATGCAAAAATTTCCCCATGAAATTCTCTATTGGGAGGAGAGAATAAATCCTCTGAAAATTAATGGGCGGGGAAATACCTCTATGCTTACCAGGGCTACGAGGTCAAAATCCATGTTGCTGGATTACTGGCATAAAAATGCCCTGGCCGATTCATCCTACCGGATTACTCTGGGACTAAAATAAAAATTTTAATACTAAATTCAGGGCTAAAGCCCTTAAATTAAGGTAGACTCCTAATCGCTCCGCGCTAAAGCGCAGAGTTAGTCAAAGCACATAACATAAAAAATTGACTAACCGTCACCCGCTACGGGCGTCTAATTCCCAATTCCTAATCTTATTCCATCATTTATAAATCGGCCAGTTAAATGTAGTGATGATTGTGAGGAAAACGTTTTATAATGACTAATTTATCCGTTCGAGCAGGTATTTGATAACGGAATTACAAGCTTTAGTTGATCTTTGAAGGGTGACTCGAATTTCTTTCCGGATGGATTCCGGATCTCCCCATTCGGGGTGATTATACTGCTGGAAAATAATGGCAAGTCTGGAAAAATAATCAGAGTTGAATGTATCCTCAGCCGCAACGGTAATGCGATAAAGATCGCGGAAAGTTCTTAGTACATAGATCGAATGGTTTAAAGTATCGATTTCTCGTGAAAGATCGGGCAGATAGATCTTAATTTCTTTAAAAAAGTCTTTTACGATTGGATCTATAATCCCAAGATAAGCTTTGAGTATGAGAGCAATAGCCTCAATATCCCGTAATCCACCTGTCGTTTCTTTAATGTTACAGGTGTTTTCACCGCACTCGTCGTTAGATTGCTGCCGGTTTCGTATTTCATCAATCATTCGATTAATATAATGGGCCTTATCACTAAAGATATAACGGTTCAGAATTTTTTGATAAATCACCGATCGCATGACGTCACTGCCAATAATGATTCGCGCCCCCAAAAGTTGGGATAAATCAATAAAAGCTTCATCTTTATCTGATTCCAGATAGGCACAGATCCTGGATATTGGGCTGACAAAGCCCTCCAGAATCTCCCCGAGGCGGTAATGGGGCAGCACGCCGCGTTTTAGGATTTCCCTGTTCATCTTTGATACTATCCGTGTAGCATGCCGGATGACTTCTTCGTCATCAGTGTCAACAACGGCGATAAGATCATAATCATCATCATAAGCTCTACCGCGTCCATGACCCCCCGCAGCAAGGATTGCTAATGTATCAGTACTCGGTACGGTTGTGTTGCTTTCTCTTTCAACCTCTTCGGTACAAATATCAAAGAGTTTTTTCATATAATTATCGCAGAATTCAGTGAATTCCCGGTTTGTTTCATTTAAATCAACACCGTGCATCGTACCGATACCAACACGCAAAAAATCCAGATCATAATAATCTGCAAGGAATTTTTTTTTCTGTTTTGTATCGGGATAACGGTCGACCATGGCCAGTAAACCGGTAGATATTTTATATAGCTGGCCGCGGTTTGTTAAAGATTTAAGGTATTCAGGGTGATTATAGATGACGCGGTAAAAAAAGCGGTGAAAGTATTGACTGGACCATTTATGAATTTTGCAAAGTTCTTTTAATTGCTTCTGATATACTATTATTTTGTCATCGTGAACCGGTTTGGACAGAATGACATCCAGCAAGGCAAAGTGAGACTCCGGGAAATACTGGAGATAATCATGTACATATTGGGGATAATAACTGTAAATGATGACGAACCTTTCCGTAATAAATGGCATGTCGCTAAAATATTGAAGAAAGGCCAGGTTCATCTCGTTTGCAAACCGTACGCCCGGCATCGTCTGTTGTTTATTAAATAGAATTGTTATAAGACGGATGATTGTAAGCGGGGAAAAATGTGCCCATTCAATATAACGTCTGATCACCTTTTCTCTTTGTGTTTTATCAAACTCTTCAAAACCTTTGATAAAGGCATCAAGTATTTTTTTTTCGTTTTTTAGAAGATTTAGCAGATCATCCCAGTATTTTGTACCTTCAAAAAAGCGAGCCACATGAATAAAATCTTTTGGCATTGATCCTATATAGCGTCCCTTAGAATCCCAGCGGTTTTTGGTCAGAAGTTTTACAAAGAGCGAAACTTTTCCCAGGTGATGTGAAATACTGTCGATGATTTGGTCACAAACCTTGCGCACTTCCCGCACATAGCGATAATAGTCGATAATCAACTGGTCCCAGGCCTGAACCGCACCAACTGCTTCATAGCCCATCTTATCAGAGATGAGAGACAACTGTACCGGGTCAATTTCATCGAGTCTGAAGGTATCTTCCTGTACTACGAATAATTGAAGCAGAAACTTGAAGGTCTCCAGAAAAGAAGCCGCTTTAAAGAGCAATTCATACTGGGAGGCAAATACTGGCTCACTTTCTTTCAGTTTCTCTATGATGTCCCAGGCATTGACATCTTCAATTCTAAGGATGGCTTTCTTGGCATGAATGATTGATTTTAAGATCCGTAATCCGTCATCCTTAGGTGAGATGGTATCGGTGTTCAATGGTTTAATAAGAAGAGCCCTTGCTTCGCCCAGGATACCTCTCAGAAATCCTTCATGATATCGAATATCTCTGCGTTGATGGTAAAAGTATTTAAAGATTACTTCTTTCTGAAATCTCCTGAATAATTTTCTATCCCCCAGGATGAGTTTGGCATTGAGCAATTCGGAGAGGATTACGATGTCCTGTATCTGTTTTGTCAGCAGATGTTTGTATTGGGGTATAGCAGTCGTATAGTATTGTTTGCCGATGTTTTCGGATAGATACATGTGCAGGGGGGTGGCATAGACGAGCATATCCTGTGCAATCTTCCGGAAGGCATTATCAAGAAGTTTGATATCAGAGTTGTCCTCAGCAATAACACCGATATCCAGATCATCCTGATCGGCCCGGGTACCAACGCTACAGATAAAAAACTTCGGGCGTGTCTCTCCAGGAAGATAGATTTCCATCAGGTTGGAAAGATAGATCCGGGTGAGTTCCCGAAAGTCTTTCCCCACCTGCATCATAAAATTGTGATAGTCTTCCGGTAATGGGGTGCCGGAGGCTATGCCCAGTTCCAGAATATCCAGGTTGCGGAAATTCATATGCAGGAATTGTAAGGCATAATAACAGCTGATATGTTGGATCTTAACCCTGGTATCGTCTGAAAGATTGGCAATGATACTCATCTCTTCACCCGGAGAGAAACTTGATCGCCACAGATGAACCTGCATTAAGTTACCTGAAGATTCGAGAGCGTGGATAAGTGAGTCTTTAAAACGATATATGGTGTGAATATACTTCTGATGATGATTACCAAGTACAGAGACACGTTTTTCGAGTGCTTCAAATGGATCCATCGTCGCCTACTGTGTTACCTCAGATTCATTTTTTATGAGATCCTGGCCGTGCCTGAACGCGGAAATATTAGTTTCTTCTGTCCCTTTAGGAACCCGGGCGCGGATGGCATGAATTATGGCCTCCGGGGAGACGACCTTTGATAATTTTTCGATGACTCCTAGGGCGATAATATTTGCAACAATTTTCCGGCCGATTTTTTCTTCAGCAATCTGGGTAATGGGAAAGGAATAGACGGTAAATTTACCTTTCGGTTCTGTACGGACATAACTTGAATCGGTAATAATAATCCCACCGTCTTTTACCTCGTTTGCGTATTTATCAACGGCCTCCTGAGTCATTGCCAATAACAGATCGATGTTTGTTGCCTTTGGATAATCGATATCACCATCACTGATGATCACTTCTGAGCGACTGGCTCCACCCCGTGCTTCCGGTCCATAGGACTGACTTTGTGTTGCATTTTTTTCATCATAGATGGCGGCGGCTTCGGCAAGAATTTTTCCAATTAAAATCAATCCCTGACCCCCGGCACCGCTGAGGCGAATTTCATAACGAAAACTCATAAATCTTTTCCTTTTATCTTCTTTGAGCTGATGACATAATTTTATCGTAAGTACTGATATATTCCGGAATCTCTCTGTCTGCCAGCACACCTGTAATAATTCTTCCTCTGAGATCCTCAGGTGACATTGTTTTTGACTTCTCAATGTTAACACCCTGAGATTTCTGATCGAGAACCAGATCTTTTGGCAATCCTTTCTTATTAATTTTTCCATAGGCAGTTGGACAGGGAGACATAATTTCGACGAGGGAGAATCCCTTTTTTCTGATTGCTCCTTCGATCATTCTTTCCAATGCCTTTGCGTGGTAAACCGTTGACCGTGCTACATAGGACGCACCGGCGGCCACTGTAAGACCGGCGATGTCAAAATTATTTTCCATACCCCCGTATGGAGCGGTAGTTGCGAAATCTCCCATGGGTGTCGTCGGTGAAACCTGTCCACCGGTCATACCATATATATGGTTGTTATAAAGCAGAACGGTCAGATTAATATTTCGCCGCGCAGCATGAATCAGGTGATTGCCGCCGATTGCAGTTGCATCTCCATCACCGGTTATAACGATAACAGTCAACTCAGGTCGTGCCAGTTTTAAACCGGTAGCAAAAGTGATGGCTCTTCCATGTGTCGTATGTAAGGTATTGAAGTCCACATAACCGGGCGTACGGCTGGAGCATCCGATACCGGATACCATGGCGATTTCATCTTTGTCTAATCCCATATTTTGAATAGCTCTTATTATAGCCTTGAGTGCAATACCATCACCACAACCCTCGCACCAGATATGGGGGAATTTATCTTTTCTTAGATAGGACATATAATCCATAAGCTAAATGCACTCCTTTATTTTTAGAAGGATTTCTTCCGGATGGATCGGTTCACCGGTAATTTTATTAACCCGCAGAACTTCTGTATTGCCACGAACAGCATGTTCTACCTCGTGAGCAATTTGTCCCAGATTTAGCTCCGGGACGATGATATGCGAGACTTTTTTACTCAATTCAAAGATGGGATCAGTAGGAAACGGCCACATCGTCTGGATGCGAAGCATGCCAACCGGGATACCCTGTTCACGGGCCATGCGCTGTGCATGGCGTGAGGATCGGGCGCTTGAACCATAGGTTACAATCCCGATTTTTGCATCATCGATGTCCGTTTCTTCATACTGAATAATCTCATCCTGGTACTTATCTAACTTACTATTAAGCCGGGTTAGCATGGCTTCAATTTTATCGGTTTCATTGGTCGGAAAACCCGTCTCGTCATGAACAAGGCCTGTAACGTGATAACGGTATCCATCACCAAAATTCGCCATCGGTGGTATCATGGAATCATCATTTATATAGGGTAAATAATCATCCGGGGGCATATCAGGTTTTTTACGATTTACGATTTCCAGCGTGAGCGGATCCGGCAGGGTCACTTTTTCATAAACATGACCAATAATTTCATCCAGTAAAATAATTACCGGTACGCGATATTTTTCTGACATATTGAATGCCTGAACCGTCATATCATAACTTTCACGGACAGTCGCCGGTGTCAGCGTAATAATGGGATGATCTCCATGGGTTCCCCAGCGGGCTTGCATCACATCGCCCTGAGCAGGCAGTGTCGGTAAGCCGGTACTGGGGCCACCGCGCATAACATTTGCGATGACTACAGGAACTTCAGTTATAGCGGCGTAGCCGATATTCTCCTGTTTAAGTGAAAAACCTGGACCACTGGTCGCTGTCAATGATTTTGCTCCACCAAGAGAAGCACCGATTATAGCTCCCATTGCGGCAATTTCATCTTCCATCTGGATAAATCTTCCTCCCAGTTCCGGCAATCTTTTGCTCAGGTGCTCTGCGATTTCGGAAGATGGTGTGATTGGATAACCGGCGAAGAAGCGGCAACCGACATCTATGGCACCTTCGGCAACGGCAATATTTCCCTGCATCATTAGAGTTCGAGAATTCAAGAGAGTGGGCTCCTTATTCCTTAACGAATTTTTTTTTCTTCTCGGCCGGGTGAACAACAATGGCGAAGTCAGGACAGAGGAGTTCACACATCATGCAGCCCGTACATTGGTCAATGTCATCCACTTTGGCGACAAAATCTTCCATCACTAAAACTTTTCGGGGGCAAATATCGACACAAATTTCACAGCCTTTACACCAGATCTCGTTGATGATCACACGTGCTTTTTGATTCATTTATCCCCCTAATTCAGGCAAGAAAAAATAATAATTTGTTAAGTCTAAATAGAATATTTATCAATTCCTAACAATTTAATCATTGCTTATTTTCTTTGCAAAACTAGTTTCAGCTGTTTTTATGTTATTTGTCTATGAAAAACCAGGATTTATTACGCAATGACATTTAACCACTAAAACACCAAGACACTAAGAATTTTGAAGTTTTAACTAAAATATATTAATTCTGTTTATCTGAATGAATGTCTCTTTAAATTACTAATTATTATAACTTTGTGTCTTTGTGTCTTAGTGGTTATGAATAGTTCAGTTTAATTTATATTCCGTGAATATCCGTGGTTAAAAAAAAATTGTTTGCAGCATCGCTGCGGTATGAATAATCCAGGTTATAAAGTTTGATAATTTCGTGAGATAAACTACCGGAGATGGTAGGCAAGGTAGGTTTTCTCAATTGTTGTAAATATGCGGAGCGGGGTAAACATTCTGAAAAGCACGGGCAACCCTGTTTTTAGTAATTGAGAGCCATGCCGGACGGCCCTTTCAATATCAGTGCTTTTTGAATTAATTGGGACAATTGCGAGTCCCGGCGTACGGTAGGTATCTATTTTTTTAACCTGCTGATGAATTTCGGGGGATGAAGTGGAAGAGAAAATAATAAAGTCTGAATCCACCAGCTTATGGTTAAGAACCGGGGAATCGTATTGGGAGCAATCTACACTGTACTGGCAGAATCCTTTTAGAATTCCCATCACTTTCTGTACATTATCCATGTTCTGATCCGTGGAAATTACCAAAATTTTCAAAGGATCTACCTGTTTGGAATAAAGGTTCATCGCCGTCATTTTTATCTCGTGGCTTTTGTTTCGTAACTCTTGTTTTGCCAGCGTGCATAATCTTGCCAGATCAAGACTCAGGGATTGAATTTTTTCAATATGTGATGTTGATATGGTTTGGTCCATATCCTGAATATATGATGCCACATCTCTAAACTCTATATTGTTAATAAGTTGCCCTATTAACAGTAAGGCATCGCCGAGGTAGGTGAGATTTGATTGGTAGAGATTCCGCACTTTTACTGATATTTGAGAGGTCACGAATTTATTGGCATAATAAAGAACAGGAAGCGGTCGTATTAGCGAGAGTGGTACATCCTGCAACATTCTGGGTTTCCGAATCTCTTCATACATATTATTTGCCTCACATATTGATGGGTAATTCAATGGAGTCAATCATATAAAGTGCTGTAATTTCAATAATATTTATTGCACAACCTTTTAACTGCGTTGCTACTTAAGTAAACATATCTTGGTGCCACAGGCACCGAATCTCTTATGGAAGGCAAAAAAATCAAGTCACATAAAACTGTCCTTTGATAAAGTCCTCCATTAGATACCACATTTCCTGGATATCCAGACTCATTATGATCAAATTTGCGCGTTTCCCGTTGATATCAGTCACGTGTTTGCGCAGGACGGTTTCTTTTTTGAAGCCAAGGCGTTCAAACGCGTTGATAGCTGCTACCTGATCTTCTGTCATTTCAGCCTGGATTTTGTACAAATCGGTTGTCAATCCATGAAAAAATATCTCCTTGGTAAGAAGTGTACAGAGGCCTTTTCTCTGGAAATCCTGCGCTACAACAACCCTTATCTCTCCAAGATTCCTCATCCAGCCAAATTCGGCTCTGTAGAGAGTGGCAATTGCCACAATTCTATCCTCATCGAGGGCAATGATGGGATAGATTAAATCGTAATTAAGAGTGCCGAATCTTCGGAGAATATTCTGCCGCTTTGTTACGTCAGCTCTCAAATACATCCGGTCTTCCAGAGGCAGAGATGAAAAAAAAGTGATCAGGTCCTCAATGTCATCCTCCTTTAGCAAACGCAAAACGGCTGATTCCTCGCCTTTTAATTTGACTACCTTCGGATAATTTTCCATAGACTCTCCCGGTTTAGTAAATCTATCCTGATCTATTCATAACGCAGCCTCTGGCTGCAATCAAAT
>SDBT01006941.1_pt1 | contig 18712 bp, 21 predicted proteins | sample 2277101 | NCBI WGS metagenome assembly SDBT01 (sample SAMN10404973, study PRJNA504765) | marine sediment metagenome | isolation source: marine sediment core GS10_PC15, 103 cmbsf | place: Arctic Ocean: Southern Knipovich Ridge | collected 2010
TGGTGAATACACCAGCGAGCCATGTGAACATTGTGGGCGTGTACGTGTGTTGGAGTATGGGGATGGTAAAAAGATTTGTGAGAAATGTTTCTGGAATCAAGATACGCACACATATGATAGAAGCCATGTAGGTATTTGTGAGTGAAAGGGGTGAATGATAGAGAGCTTTACTGCTAAGCAAATAAAGAAGGCGTTCTGGGAAACCTTCCATGGAGCAGGGGAAATTTGGCTCCCCGATAGTGAGGGGCATACTGCGACATGGTGGAGTATATTTGAGGAGAATTTAAGAAAGGGCTGCACTATGAAAAGTACTTCAAGTAAGCACCTGATAATCACGATCGCTTTAGATGAAAAAGAAGCAAGGTGGTTAATGGGGCTTGTTCAAAACTATTTATCCAGTGGTGAAGAGCCGGAAGAGTATCAAATACATCGGTGTAACTTATTTGATTCTATTAAGGAGCAACTGGATGACTGAATGCTCCCTCCTTGCTATCGACCTCAGCCAAATCGAACTCCGTGTGGCGGCTCATGTGTCTCAAGACCCAACCATGTTGGATATATTCCGTAATGACGGGGATATGCACATGACCACTGCCTGTCACATGTTCGGGCTACCGCCAGAACAGATAGAGGAGTATGCTCACCGGCGACCAGCCAAGACCGTGAACTTTGGCACCATCTATCTCATCTCGGCTAAAGGTTTATGGACTCAGTTCCAACACGAGGGGCTGACACAATTCACTGAACGGGATTGTCAGGCGTTTTTGGATAGTTGGCGAGAAACCTATCCGGGATTCTTCGACTGGGTGGAGGAGGTCAAGGCAGAGGCACGACGTACTGGTATGGTGAGGGATATATTTGGGCGGATACGATGGGTGCCGGAGTTGAAGTCATGGCTGTCATATGTGAGGGAGGCAGGTATTAGGCAGGCAGTGAATGCACCACTACAGTCCGGAGCGGGTGGTATATTGAAAGAAGCCATGAGGCAATTATATCCGCTCGTCAAACAATGGCAGAACGACTACCATGTAGTATGTAGATCATTACTCCAGGTGCATGATGAGTTGATATTTGAGGTGGAGGATGAATGGCTGCCCGAGATAGCACCGCAGTTCCATGAGGTGATGGTGAATGCAGTGGAGTTGAGTGTGCCGTTGAAGGCGGATGTTGAGACTGGTAAGGATTGGAATAATTTAAAGGAGTATGTGATATGAAACGCTATTCATTGCTTTGCATGTTGGGATTGCATAAATGGGAATATACAATGGGAGTCCTTATGTTTTATAGGATGTGTCAAAAGTGCTTCAAGAGACAAAAACGGTTGGCGATAGTCGGGAAGTGGGAAGATAATGACTGACCGTGATTGGGACTTCGCAATAGGCAACTTGGGTGATATGCTTGCCGACATTGAACGTTGGATGACACCACCATATCCAGATTGGATACCTGACTGGCAGAAACAAGGTAGATTGGAGGACAACAGTGCCACAAAATAAACTGACTGAACGTAAAGCCCAGTACCACGCGTGGGAAACATACCGCGACTTGGGGACTGGCAGGTCATACAGCGCAGTAGGCAGGCTACTCGGCTATCATTATGCCACAGTATCCATATGGGCAAAACGGTTTGGGTGGAAAAAACGCCTGAAAGAGCATACGGGGGTGATAGAAGCCAAGAAAGAACGGGGAGACTTGCTGAAATACGATGACCCTGTTGCCAAGAGAATGATTGACATGATGGGCAAGATGGAAGCCATTATCAACAGCGCCTTCTCTAAGAACCCAAATGGTACATATGACCCCTGTATCAAAATTAAGAATATGGATGAGCTATCCAAGTTTGTTGCCGAATACCGTAAGTTTCTCGAAGCCTATCATAAATTCGTATCCGAGTACATGCCCAATGAGCACAAGAAAGACCGCAGTGAGTCTATTAAAGAGTTCAATATATATATGAATAGTGTTAGTCAAGAAGAGCGTATTGCAATGATGAAAGAGGTGGTGAATGGTGCAAAGCCTGGAAGAAATAAGAAAGTTGCGGGAAATGTTCAGGATGCAGATTATACAGAAATATCTGAACAAGGGAATGCAGACTGACCTTGATGTCGCTGAGTTTCTGGCTGCATTACAGGTTGCTATAGTGGGAACTAAGAAAATATGTGATCACCCAGACCACGTAGCCCAGTTCAGACCCGTATCCGATATTCTCCGTGACGTTGCCCGCTATTATGTATTATGGTCGTGTAGATCAGGGAGTAAGACTTTCCTGTATGGGGGGTTGAATACGTGGGTGAAGTCATGTTCAAAAGCCCGCTACGAAACCCGGATACTTGGTGGGAGTAAAGACCAGTCACTCTTATCCTACGAAGCTATGAAGGTGTTTAGGGATGAGACTGACCCCAAGAACCTGCGTCTGGTCAAAGATATAATGCAGACCAAAGCAGAATTCACCAATCAGTCCAAAGTGAGTATATTGACTGCATCCATGACAGCGGTACGCGGACCCCATCCACAGGCGTTATTGCTTGACGAAGTAGATGAAATAGACGAAGAAGTATATCAGGCGGCATTATCCCAACCCACCAGCAAATACGGGCATAAGGCTGTATTGGGCATGTTCTCCACCAATCACAACATCATGGGGCAAATGGATAAGGCACTGAAGAATGCTGAAGAGCGAAAACACAATGTTTACAAGTATTGCGTATGGGAAATATTGGAGTCATGCAAGGATTACGAATGCTCCACGTGCCCGCTGTCTGAGATATGCCCCGGTGAACAAATGAAAGGAGCAGATGGCTACTACACGATTGATGATTTTGTACAGAAACTCCATACCCTGTCATATTCCATGCTGGCACGGGATTGGCTGTGCATCAAAATAGGGTTGGGGGATACAGTCTATGAGCAGGAGTGGGACGAGCAGCGTAATCTATGCAGTGTATCATTACGGCAAGCTCCTGTAAAGTTGAGTATTGACTTCGGTGGTGTGTCACCGTTTTCCGTGGGCGTATGGCAGGAAGCACCGCCTGAGCTTGGTGGTAAAGGCACATGGATACGTGTCACGGAACTCTATATGTGCTCTGCGGAGGAGTCCACCACGAATGGGCAGGTAATAGCACGGGCTAAAAAGGCACCATGGGCGAAGCTGGTGGATGAGATAATCCCAGATAACTCACGCCCGGATAGCATTCAGGAGTGGAGAGAGGCGTTTCCACGAGCTACAATCACAATAGTGACCAAAGATATAGATGGCATGATAGACCGCGTTAAATCAGCTTTAAAGCCTATTCTTGGCGCCCCTAAGATGCTCATTAATCGTATCTGTCTCCACTTCCGGCAAGAGATACTGATGTATGCCGTGAAGAACGATAAACCAGTGGATAAGAATAACCACTGCATGGATGATACTGGGTATTTCTCATTGGCTAAACTTGGCGAGGGAGAAGGGACGTATATTGGGACAACTAAACATGATGTATACTAATCAAAACCTTTATGGAGGAGTGATATGAAAAACGAAAAAATTATTAAATTATTTATAGCGAACATCTGCATTACTCCAACCTATACCCATTCCCTCGTGGGTAGCATGTAGAAGCCACTTTCGAGTGGCTTTTGCCTTCCTATCCTTGCAATACTGCAAATTCTTACATTAAAACTTTACTTGACAAATAACAACAAACTACCATATTATGTTCCCGAACAGTGTTGCATAATACAACAGGGGATACGATATGAATATGCCAACCACATTGGCTAATTTCTTACAACGGGATTTCTGGATAAACCGCAACAAAGAACTATCTAAGAAGAGTATCGTTCTTACTCGCCAAATAGCCAACCTCCAAAATGAAATACAAGCCTCATTTGACCCCACTACCAACTTAACCAATACCACCAACACCCACTATATTGGCAATCCTTACACCACGTATGACAGCCAAGTAACCCAACTTGGCAAGTTATACGACAACATAGCCAGTTGGGGGTGCATGGTAGCTAAAAACATCATTGATATGCGCACCGCATTTTCAGTGGGCGGGGGTATTGATGTCAAGAAGCGTGAAGGGTTTGAGGGGTCAGCAGAGAAGGAGTTGGAATGGGTTGAGGACTTCATGCAGTTTAATAACCTTGATGAGGAAATGCCGCAGGAATATGCCAAGGAAGCCGAGATAGAAGGCAAGATACTGTTGCGGTTCTTGGTGGATACCCGCGTTAAAAAGATTAGGCTTGTCCACGTGCCGTGGCGTAAATTCAAGTATACAATATCTACACCTGACTGGGACTTCTATAATTACACCAAGGCGGAATACATTGGCAGTGGAGAACCTAAGATAAAGTTTGACCTGCCACCAGAGTGGTTTGTATACAAGCGGTTTGGCGGCAACGCGGACAAAGTGAATGAAACGCCTCCCAAGACGGCATTTGTGTTGAGGGAAATGGAGGATTTAGATAAAGCTGTATGGGATTGGCGTAAGATAAACAGGCTGTTTTCCACGCCTACGCCTGTTATATATGCCCCGGATAAACAGACCGCCAAAGAAATTAATATATGGTTGAATGATAAGAATTGGCGTATTGGTAAAATGCTTGTACTTGGAGGTTTAGGTGTTAAATTTGAACTCGTGGGATGGAAAGGTGATGGCTACACTACACTTAAAGAAGAAACCCAATCCCTGGTCAAGACTATTTCTGGTACTACCGGTATTCCCGTCCATTTCCTTGGATACCCAGAACTCTTGTCGAATCGTGATACTGCTGAGAATCTGGGACAATTAATAGACCTGTCCACCAGCAAGGAACGGCGTACATGGATAGGTGCATATGAGGAAGTGTTTCAAAAGGCAATGGTGATAAGCAACACAGTATTCAACACTAATCTTAATCCACATGCCATAGATGCAACTGTTAATGTAATACAAATGGGTGAAAACGATGAAACAGTATCTGACAGCAGAGATCCAGGCGTTGGACAAGCGCGTGATAGAGGGGATAGTAGATCCTCTCAGGTTGAAACAAATCAAAGCAAATGACCCTGATCCCGACATTAGGGTGTACAGTGTTGGGCACGAAGGTGAAGTTAATCTGCATTTGCCCGGCATTGGAAAAAAGACGTTTACATGGATACAGGCGGCTGTACAGTGGATAAATGATAAGTTGGCCATTGGCACTGCCGTATTCAATAAACATAACCCCGACTCAAATTCACATGCAGGACGTGAACAGGTCGGAGAAGTCGTTGGTAAGGCAATGAGGCACATAGGCGACCGTCTTAATACTCTTGCCGCCATATACATCAAGCCACAATTTAAGTCCAGACCCTTAGACGTGGCAAGTATAGAAGCGGAAATAGAATATGAACAGGATGGGTCTCAGGCATGGCCGACAGCAATCAAAAGCGTGTCAGGAGTTGCATTAGGTACTGCTGGCATAGATAACCCCGGATTTCCGGGAGCAACCCTTCTGGGTGCAGTGCAGGCGTATGTGCAGGCATTCGGAAGAGAAATAGGAGATAATAAAATGAACCTATCCGAAGTGAAACAAGCAGTGAAGGATTTGGGTTTGAGTCCATCACAGGTATTCCCCGTTGATGATATTATGGAGGATACAGCAGTAGCAGGTAAGGTTAAAGAGGCAAAAAGCACTTTACAGAGTGCGGCTGACCGTTGGAAAGCGACAGTGGACGAGGCAAGAGAAAAGAATGCAAAACTGGAAAATGAAAAGGCAGGCTCTGACAAGAAGCTGCAACAATTCCAAATGCAATCCAAGAGTAGCACTTTTATTGATCCTCTGCTTACTGACCGCAAACTTGACGATAGGGCTAAAGCATTTGTGAAGCGTAACCTCAAAAACTTCACTACGGCTGCAACTGATGAAGATGGGTTGAAGGCTGAACTTAGTCGGTTTGTTGATGACACTAACAAGGAATTCCAGGAATTGGCAAAAGATGTATTCGGTGTAGATACGGGTAAACCAGTTAACACCGGTGAATACAAATTGCCACCTGAATTTACCGTTGATGGCAACAAACCGCCACAAAGCGCACAACAGATCGAAAATCCAACCACCAGAGAGGAAATTGCAAGGGCTGAAATGAATCCTGACACCAATCCTCTTATTCCTGGGGGTAAAGCTGCCAAAGAAGCACTTGGGATATAACTCAAGGATAACGTACTATGGCTGCAACAAATTTTAAGTTACGGTCATCCACGCACAATGACCCTTATGCCTCACTTGTATTCACGGCTGCAACTGATTATGATGCCGGTGAGATATTCAAGATTGAGGATACAGTAGGGGTTGCTGTGCATGATATAGACAATGGAGATGAGGGTGTGCTTGTATATCAAGCTGCCAAGATCCTCGTTGCCTGTGTGGCTATAACTTCAGGAAACTCCGGAGATTTTGCCGTGGGATGTAAGGTGTATTTTGACGCTGCTGACAAAGAAGTCAATGTCTCTTCCGGCGGTAACACCCTTTGCGGTATCGTGGTTGAAGCCCCAGCAGTTGGGGATGAGACTGTTCTTATTCACCTCATGGGTGCCCTCGGCATCGTAGCCTAAAGGAGATAGATTATGAAAGGCAATGTAGTTTCCGATTGGGCACTATTCGAGAAAATGGGGGGTATTGATAACCCCGCATGTGCCCGTGCATTGCGGGGATCGCTCAACCGCTTCCTCGTCGAACCAAACACAGTACCATTTAAGGCAGCCGCCCAGGCGTTTGCCGATACTGGTGATGTGAATATAGCAAAGTCTACCTTTATTCAAGCCTTCGGTACATCGGCGGATTTTCCTGCCAGTGTACTGGAAGTGCTGGATAAGTACCGTCTTACAACCTACTTCGACACTGGTTATGAGCAAGTGTTTAACATGCTTGATATGAGAGGATCAAACCGCAATGGGTTTGATATTCTTGATGTCAACTCAGGTTTGACATTTGCCAAAGTGGTGGAGGGTGAGAAAGCCAAAATATTCAAGATGAGCGGTGTGAAAGCATCTGTTACTCTTGATATGTATGGCGGTGGTCTCCATTGGTCGCGGCGTCTGTTTGATGATAAGGAATATTGGACTATTGAGGACAATGCCATATATTTCAGAAATAAGGCATTTAGTTCCAAAGCCCAGGATTTCTATGATTTGATCGATGGTGTAGCCGCTACTTATGACCTTGCATGGCAAGCAGTGACTGGTGCTATACCCACTACCAATGAGAATTACGTACCTATCAGGGATATTAACACAATTAACAAGGCGTGTGAAAATATCCTGCTCCGGCTCTCCGGAAATGCGAATGGTACTGATGACCTTGGCATGGGTGTAACCCCGGCAAGTGAGTTCATCATACTTGCCCCTATCCAACTCAAGGGCAGGATACCCAGGGCATTGGGTATGGTGCAACAGCCGTTTGCCAGCAGCACTACGCAGGCGAATTATAGTGTTCGCACGGTCTACTCCATGATGCTTGCATCAGCCACTGAATACTATGTGATTTATCCCAGGAACAAAATCAAGGGTGCCAATCGCATGGATTTGACTATCTTCAGCGATTTTGACATTACGTCATATACTGACATAGCGGTGGGTTGGCAACGTTATGGTGGGGCAATTGGCGAAATCAAACAATTGGTGAGGTGCTCGACTTCCTAACTCCCCTCTGAGCATCACCGTCCAACAGGGGGGTGTCGTTTGGCATTCCCCTTGTTAAATAAGATAGGTGAGTCATGTTACAAATGTCCAAATTATCGAGGAAGAGTCATAAAAAGGCATGGCTTCCGGATGACCCTGTAAACGAAAACAAGGAAATGCTTACCATCAGCAAACTCCCCAGAAGCAAATCGAGGGGCAGAACGCCATTAGCCCAGCAGATATCTGTAGTCCCAGCACCCACTAAAATCCTAAGCATGAGCGATTTACCCAGACGCAAAGCAGTAGCCCGTCAGATGTCACGGCAAGCACGGGAACAGGCTAAAGAGCAAATCCACAGGCAGGGAGTCGCACGTGTTGAGAGAATGCAACCCAAGATATTTTCTGACCATGTGCGGAATGGGGCATGGAAAGGCAGGCGGTGTTTTATTATAGGTGGCGGCCCAAGCATTAAGAATATTGATCTAAATCTATTACAGAATGAATTGACTATTGGTATCAACAGGGCGTATGAACTATTAGACCCCAGTATATTATTTGGGGTGGATGGTCAAATGTGGGGGTGGGCTGAGCAAGGCAAACTGGGGATAGAGTCGCAGATGAAATTTAAGGAATATAAAGGTTATAAAGTGTGGATGGCGTTGCACAAAATGTTTCCATCTGATTTTTATTTGATAGAAGTGGATGATAACTCGGGGTACAAGATAGGGAAAACAAGCAAACTGTCATTCAAAAATAATGGTGGATATGGAGCTATCAATTTGGCAGCGGCATTGGGAGCTAACCCTATATATTTACTTGGTTATGATATGGCGGGAAATAAACAGGGAAAGCAAGTTTGGTGGCATGACGGTTATCCAACAGATTACGGCGAGGGGATATACGAAAACTATATCAAAGAGATAAGCAACTTCGCCCCTGTGTTGAAACAAGCTGGGTTTGAGGTCATCAATCTCAATCCCAAATCGGCATTAAAATGTTTCCCATTCGGTAAATATGCTGATGTTGTGAGGAAGAAGCCTGTTGTTCCAGTCGGGGCTATCCAGGCAATGGAGAAACCCGGCACTGTAACCACCATTACACCAACTGGGGATAGACCGTTGGCGTTTGCTCTATGCCGTCATTGGATGGAAATGCAGACACAGAGACCGGATCAGTGGATAGTGGTGGATGACGGGAAGAAGCCGTTGAAACCATCGCCAGATATGACGTACATTCGCAGATCACCAAGACATAATGACCCACAACATACTCTCAGCCTCAATCTCAAAACCGCTCTCCCGTATGTGACAGGTAGTAAGGTAGTTATCATTGAGGATGATGAGTATTATGCGCCTAAATACATCGAAACTATGGCAAAGGAATTGGATGCATCAGAAATAGTGGGGGTGATGCGGGCAAAATACTATCATCTACCCACCGGGGGTTATGTGCAAATACCTAACATCACACATGCCTCCCTTGCACAAACAGGGTTTAGAAGTACATTCCTACCGGAATTACGCCGGTTGGTTGAACGTAGCAAGACGCCGTATATTGATATGGAGATATGGCGCATGGTGATGAGGGAAGAGCGGTCGTATCTGTTTTTGGATAATAAGGAATCGCTTTATGTAGGGATAAAGGGTCTGCCGGGCAGAAGTGGTATAGGGCAGGGTCATAATCCGGCTATGTATGGGAAACAGATTGACCATGGCAGAAACGTATTGAAGTCATGGATGCCATTGGATTACAAAGTGTATATGAGTATCATCAATGGTGAGCTAAATGATGCAAATTACAACACATATTTCCCTAAGATAACGGGGATTACGGTATGCCAGAACACCAAAGACCTGATAAAGAGGGCATACGAATCAGTGAGGAAGTTCCACCCCGATATGCCCATAATTATTATTGACGGGTCGGATGCTAAGAATCCATGTGCACACTATGTTAAGAGTTTGGCGTCAGATTTGACAACCGTGGTTCATGTAGGGTCTAATATTGGGCACGGCAGAGGTATGTGTTTGGGGATTGATTATGCCCGTACACCGTGTGCCTTGGTATTTGATAGCGATATTGAAATGCTGAAATCCCCGGTGGATGAGATGTTTAAGATGATGGAGTTAGATACATTTGGAGTAGGGTACATAGAGCACACAGACTATGACGGGTTTGGAATAGGGGCGCGAAAGAACCATAAGGGCGAGGATATGCCCTACCTACACCCCTACTTCCAGCTTATTAATATCCATAATTACCGTAAGTACCATCCCTATGTACATCATGGAGCACCATGTTACTTGACTATGCTGGATATATACAAACAGGGGGTATCGGACAGGGTATTGAAAGAGTTCCCCGGATTGGGACACACCGCTGGAGCAGATTATGGCTGGGTGGGTAAGTCAAGCCCGTGGGTGAGACATGATGTCAAGGGTACACGAGATGCCCGTGTGAAGAAGGGGCTACCGCAGATAGAACAGGGCTGGGTAAAAAATAAGGGGTTAGTATGAAAACACTTGGGATAGTTACGAGATGCCATCCAGATAGACCTAATATGCTGCAGATTTGTATAAATTCCGTTAAGGGGCAATCCTGTAATGACTACATACATTTATTTATTAAAGACGATAAAGGAATTGGAGTAAAGGGAGCCAACAAACTATTGAAAGGTGTTAACATTCCAAGTGTGCAATATGTTATGGTGCTGGATGACGATGACTTTCTAATAAGCCCGTCCTTCGTAGAGGATTTTGCTTCATTTGTGAAGAACAAGCCGGATGTCGTAATTATGAGGGGAATAGTGGGGGGTAATGGTATGTTGCCCTCGGATAAGGCATGGCAAAAGCCCCTTAAGCGGGGCAGCATCGGGTCTTTCTGTTTTGCCGTGTGTAAGAAATTATGGGAACAGAATATCTCGGCATGGGGCGGTACTGACAATTTCGCCATTATGGGGGACTTCTCATTTATAAATAAATGCTTCCACGAAGCAACGACGATATATTGGATGGACAAAGTGGTGGCCGCAACACAGCGGATAAGTAGGGGCGCGAGTGAACCAAAACAAAAGGAGAAATCTGATGGATGCGAGTAAAGCGAAAGCTACATTTCTGGACATAAAGCGTATTCTGGACAAATCATTAATAAAGTTCTGGGTCGTTGATGGGACAGTTCTTGGGGCTGTCAGAGAGGGTAAGTTTATCGACGGGGATTTGGATATTGATATTAGGGTGTTGGCCAGTGATTGGGACCATGGTGTGATGGAGGGTATATTTAAGAAGGAAGGGTTTGTATATCATAGGACTGTCAATAAAGCCGTTTATGGGGAGTTGCCAGTAGGGTCTGTGGTCGCTAAGCGTGGTATCAAGACTGATATATGTCTAGGGTATATTTACCCACCCACAAAACGCATTGTGGTATTGGCATCCAGTCCACTGTCCAATGTCTCGGTATTGCCCGCGAGCCTATTCAATAAGGATGAGGATTACTTTGTAGAGTTCCTTGACCGACGGGTAAGGGTGCCTAATCCCCCTGAGAAGTATTTGAAGACCAGGTATGGGAAGGATTGGAAAGTGCCAATGAATGAGAAATTCCGCTCGGCGTGCAAACCGATCTCGCTGAAGAAATATGCTGATTACTTTCAGAAACACCCGGAAGTAAATAAATAAGGGAAAGAGGAAAGGCATGAATATACTTGTGACAGGAAGCAAGGGGACACTTGGTACTCCACTCGTCAAGGAATTGTTCAGAAGGGGTCATACGGTTGCACAGTGTGATCTTCAGCATCATGGTGACCAAAACTATTACCGAGCGGATATAAGCAATTACAGGCAGCTGGAGCACGTCTTTGAGCAGGACTATGATGTGGTTTATCATTTGGCGGCCGAGTTTGGCAGGATTAATGGGGAAGAGTATTATGATACGATGTGGCAAACCAATGTGATTGGCACCCAAAACATATTGGAATGGCAGAGGCGGAAGGGGTTTAAATTAATATTTGCCAGCTCTTCAGAGGTGTATGGGGACGTAGATGCCTCTGCTTTGACTGAGGAGTTGATGGAGAATATAGAAATCCGTCAGAAGAATGGGTATGCCATATCAAAGTGGGTGAATGAGCAACAAATTATGAACTATGAAAAGCGGTACGGGAATAAGGTCATGCGGTTACGATTTTTCAATGCGTATGGACCGGGGGAACGATACCATCATTATAGGAGTGTCGTTTGTCTATTCTGTTACCGTGCGCTCCACAGCCTGCCCTATGATGTCTATGAGGGGTATCACCGGGTATTTATGTATATAGATGATTTCATCCCGACACTTGCCAACGCCGCTGACAAATTTATAGCAGGGAATGTGATTAATATTGGGGGGACTGAGTACAGGAGCGTAAGAGACGTAAGTGATACTATATTAAAATATGTGGGAAAGGATGATAGCTTGGTAAGATATTTACCGGCAGATGCACACAATGTCACAAGCAAGTGCCCAGATATAACCAAGGCACAAAAGTTACTTGGACACGATCCCGAAACAATATTGGAAGTGGGGATACCCTTAACACTTGAGTGGATGAAAGAGGAATATAATCTGTGAAATACTCCATCATTATGCCATATCACCATAGACCGTCGCTACATGATACATTAATATCATATGATCATTATTATGCCAAGCGGGAGGACTATGAGGTTTTGGTTGTGGAGGATAGGAAATCCGTAATTGACTTGGACACGCATAATCATGCAGAGTCAATAGTGGAGCAATACCAGCAACGTGGTGTCCCCGTGAGACTTATCCAGACTGATTTCCAACCCTCATATGCCCCATCGAAGTTATTTAATTTGGGGGTGGAGAAGGCAAAAGGGGAGTATATTGTACTGACTAACCCGGAATGCTTCCACCTTACAGATGTCCTTGGAAGCTTTGATTTAATGCTCCATAAGGCACCAGAGGCATATCTTATTGCTGCCTGCTTCAATGCTGAATGTAATTCCCCGATTGAGAACTTCACAGACCTCAAGTATAAACATATAGGGTGGTATCAGCATTCCAAGCATATGCCCCGAAATCTTCACTGGTGCAGCGTGCTGAAGAAAACGCTGTATAATTCTCTGGGGGGATTTGATGAGGGGTACGCTGCCGGGTTTGGGCGGGAAGATGTGGATTGGGCTAGGCGAGTTGAGGAGGCTGGAATACCAATCTTGCCAATGGATAATACTATCGTGGTTCATATATCCCATCCATTTATTCCCTTCAGGACCGAATTGATACGGATTAATCAGGCATACTACGCCAAAAAATGGGGAGCTATGGATAGCCGATGAAAATACTTATATCTAATCCACCGTGGTATATGCCAATTGGGGCAGTGAAGGCAATTGTAACATCGTCTGGACTTAGAGCTGGTGGTAGATGGCCATATACAAGTCCAGGTATACCTACTGGATATTTCCCATTCCCATTTAATATGGCATATGCTGATGCATACCTGAAACAGATGGGTGTGGACTCCACTATGCGAGATTCAATTATGCTGCGAGATGAATATTCATACTTTTTTGGTGTTGCCAGAGGATATGACTATGTTGTGCTTGAGACTGCTATAGCATCCAAGGAGAATGATTGGTATGTGATAACGGAGGTAGCGAAACACAGTAAGGTGATTCTGGTTGGCCCGTATGCGACCTCTGAAGCCTACACAATGACGACATACCCTGAAGTGTATGCTGTCCTCCGTGGTGAGTACGAGAAGAGTCTGTATGCGTGCCTAACGGGCGGGAAAGGCGGTGTGTATGAGTTCGATGAGTGGGAAAATATAGACGATGCGCCGTTTCCGACACGGGATACCACGCTGTACCGGTACACAACGCCGAGACACCCACTCGCTATCAATATGTGGGGGAGCAGGGGATGCCCATTCAGTTGCTCATTCTGCTATTCACAGAACTTCCAGAAGAGCCATAGATATAGAGGGCATAGTCCCGCGCGCCTTAAAGCAGAATTAGCAGATGTGTTGACGAGGCTACCTAAGATACAGTATATATACTTCGATGATGATACGTTTAATATTGGAGATGAACGTATCAAGGGTATCGCGCGGGTGTTAAAGGGGTTTGGACTACCATGGGGAGCAATGTGCAGGGCTGACACCTGTACCCTTGATACATTCCAAGTGATGGCTGATAGTGGCTGTGTGGAGGTTAAGATAGGGATTGAGAGCGGGAGTCAACGGGTGTTGGATGAGATTATTGGTAAGAAACTGGATTTAGAGAAGGCGATACGTACTGTCAAGGCAGTACAGAAGATGGGGATAAAGGTGCATGGTACGTTCATGCGGGGGTTTAAGGGTGAAACTATAGAAGAGATACGAAAGACGAAGGCTTTGATAAACACACTTGGGTGTAACAGTCATCAATTCTCGAAAGTGATACCGGCATGAGTAATACATCACTTAATATGATAAGAAACCTTATGCCCTCGTGGGACCACAAGGGTACGACATTATTCTACCCCACAATGCCGTCACAGAGTATGGGGGAGTGGAGGGCATATCTGGAGTTCATCGAGGCATACTTCATTAACAGGCGGGTGCATAAGCCGTTGGTGGTTGAAATAGGGATTGGGTTCGGCAAACAGAAATTGTATTACAAGGATGTGCTCGGGTATAATTACATAGGGATAGATAACCGTAAGAAGCGTAGTGCCGCAGAGGTAGGTGCGGAGAATGTGAGTTTGAGCAAGCCCGATATAATAGGGGATAGTAATGACCCTAAAACAAAGTCCAAGTTGGTGTCTATGTTGAAAGGGCGTGAGGTTAATGTGGTGTACTTGGATGCCTCACACCAGTATGAGCAATTGAAGAAGGATTATGAGCTATATGCCCTATTGGCTAAGAATATTGTAGCTATACACGACATAGAGTTGGAGCCAAGTGTAAAGAGATTCTGGAATGAGTTGATGGCAAAGTCGGCGAAGAACCAGGCACACGACAGAACATTCATGACATTGATAGGGAAGTATGTGCTTAGGCATGGTAAGGAGTATGTGTTTGGTCAAGGAACTGGAATAATCATAAAGGAGAATGGTGATGGATAAGAAGTCAAGATCTGCTATCAAGAGTATAATATGGCGTATATTCGGTGTGGCTATCCTTGCTGCCATCACGTTTGCGTATACACGGGAATGGATAACAACTGGGTTGGTCACGGTCATACACCATGTGACGTTCCTTGGTGTGTTCTACGTGCATGAGCGGCTGTGGCTACGGGTGAAGCGGATACAGAACTTGGTACACCGGTCACTCCTCAAGATGCTTACCTATGAGACGATCTGTGGTAATGTAATACTTGGGGCTATTACGTATGGTGTAACGGGTGATTGGAAGCAGATGACGGCGATTACGCTTACGTATATTGGTATTAAGCATATTTGCTATATATTCAACGAGTTTGTATGGGATAGGGTTAAGATGGGGAGAGTAAGTGTGGCGGTGCTGACGTTATTGGCCTTTACTGCCGTACCTGGGTCTGCTGATTACTGGGGGTCTAATACTTTGACCCTCGAGGGTGTACGGCTTAATACGGAGATGCGGATGGACTCTGATGTGTATTATCGCCACCTGCAATTGGGGTACGTGCATAAGCTTAGTGACTCCATTACGGTGGCACCTGCGCTCCGTGGGATATATAAGGGTAATGGCTTTGAGTATAACCCGATGATGGATGTTACGTATGGCAGGGGGATAGTGAAGAACAGGTCTCGGGTGCAATTGCGTATGACTAATGATGGTAATAGGTGGAGAGGGCGTAATAAGACCACAGTGAGTGTGCAACACACCTACGCGGCGTATGAAGCGTTCTATGAGGGCGGTGAGTGGTTCCGTAACCGATACTATGTTGGGGTATATGTCAGCGATAATCTTGGGGTGTTCCTGTTATGCCAAGAGGCGCATGGTGAGAAGATATGGGTACTCGGTACAAATATCATGATAGGGGTGCTACGATGACAATTGTGTATTGTTACGTGTGTGGGGACATCCTCCACAAAGGGCATATAGAGCACCTACGTAATTGTAAAGCGCTTGGGGATAAGTTGATTGTCGGCGTGTTGTCCAAGGAGGCTATCATGGAGAAGAAAGCGGCTCCTACTATGGAATTTGATGAGCGGTTTGACCTCATCCGCAATATACAGTGTGTGGATGTGGTCGTCGTACAGCACACATACTCCCCCCTTGATAATATGATGGGCATTCGCCCGGACATATTGGTGGAATCGACCGACCACCCAGAGCAGCCAGCTAATAAATTCATGGAAAATATTGGGGGCAGGGTGGTGGCTCTTCCCTACTACCCAGGGCATAGTTCTACACAAGTGAAGAAAAGTATAGTCACATAAATAGGAAAAATAAAGGGAAATAATCAAATGGATATAACCATGGCGGAAGGCGTTATCCCGAGAATAAAAGACACGACTACAATAACAGAGGATTGATATGATAACAGTTGGCAGTATGAGTTTTGCCGAACAGATGACGCCGGCAATTATAGGAGATGAATATTATCAATGCAATTTTTCATATCCGAACGCTCTTGATAAAGACGGTAAAAAGGTAGGCTATCCTCTTGATATAAAGGCAACTCTTGTCGAATGTAATCTTGGCAATAGAGAGCCGGGGAAAGATTGTATACTGGTGCGGTGCAAGAAACCAGGAATATTCGATCGTGAAGATGTCGAAAGGATAAAGGTTGACCATACTCAGATTATAAAAGATTCTAATTTGCCTGACGATACAAAAAAGGAAATGCTTAAAACGGCACAATTAATAGAATCAAAACGAATAATTCATAAAGAACATACAAGGTACGGATATTTTGATCTGATTAAGCGGAAGTATTTTTACAGATTATTAAATGAAGAAACTGGTAGATATGAACATATAGAGGAGGTGAAGTAATTGGCAGGTCCTTATTATGTTGATATAACAACTGGCAATGACCTCGATGATGGGCTTTCTGAGGGTAATGCTTTTGCTACACTTGAAAAAGCTGCTGATACGATTGCCAGCAATGAGATATGCCATGTAAAGGGAAGTGCTAATTATGTTGTTCAGGATGGCGCTAATGATTGTGTAATGCAAATTACTACACCCGGTGCAAGTGCAGCCGAGATGATTATTTGGAGGGGTTATACAAATACACCCGGTGACGGTGGAACTGTAACTATTGATGCTGATGCGAATACTCTTGCAAGTGCGGTTAAAACAGCGATAGGTGGTTTTGTATTTAATAAATTTGAGAACTTTAGATTTACTGGTGGAAGTGGTAATGGATTTGATGGTAATGGAGTGACTGATGATGGAATATACTTTGAAAATTGTCAATTTGATAATAATGATGGGTGGGGTTTTCAGGGGGATAACGGAATATATTTCATCAAATGTACACTTAATATTAACGGCAGTGGTAATTCTGACCCGGATAGCGCTTGGTATATAGGTGTTAAATCTTATACGAGTACAGGAACAGGTTTAAGGGGTGAACTTTTTATATGGTGCTTGAGTTATGACATGGGGGCTAACAATCACTTGATTGCGAATACAGCTGGCCTTCTTTTAGCTCTTAATAATACTATAGATGGCGAAAATGCAGCAAATTCAATAGGAATATTTAATGATTCTGCCAGTGGTTCAGTATATGCTTTAAATAATGCACTTCATGATCTTGCAGAAGGTATAAAGTCTGACAACACGAGAACTGATGTGCATATTTCTGACTATAACTTGTTTAACAGCAATGGAGCTGATAGGACAAATATTCCAGTTGGCCCCAATGACGTAGCTGCTGTTCCTGGATTTGAGAATGAGGGTGCTCGTAATTATGCCCCCGGTACTGGTTCGGCTCTCATAGGTGCTGCGTTTGATGTGGGAGAAATTTAATGGCAGGTTTTATGGATATAGGTGCAATCCAGCTTGGTGGTATGGATATAGGTGCTATTCAACATGAGACTGTTGGTGGTGCAGTATATGAATTGAGTCTTTCTGATGGCGGCATAGGAGCAGATACCCCAAGTGCCATAGGAACTCTTGGAGCCTCTGTGTCAGAAGGTAGCGTTGGGGCTGATACTCCATCATCTATAGCAATATTTGGAATAAGCAACTCTGAAGGTGGAATTGGGAGCGACTCACCATCAGCGATTGCAATATTAGGAGTTTCTGTTACCGATGGGGGAGTCGGCGGAGATGCCCCTACAATAGAGGCTACATACGAGGTATCGTTAGCAGACGGGGGCATAGGAACTGACACACCCTCATCAACACGTACAATGAACCTGACATTATCTGACGGAGCAGTTGCTTCGGATAGTGTTTCGGCAACCTGTATTCTCGATGTGGCGGTTGTGGATGGTGGTGTGGCAGGGGATACGGCATTGGCTATAATGGAGATGCTTGCCTCTATATCGGATGGTGCAATAGGAGCAGACACGGTAACGATTTTAGAAGAGGGCGCTGTATTATACTTTACGGGGAAAGATAAGACATATTATATAGTAGCACGTGATAAGAATTATAGATGGGATGCTAAATTTCGTGTATTTCGTAATATTCACAATAGCTAAAGGAGAAAGCAGATGAAAGCGATTAGAGACGGCGGACGTTTACAAGGTCGTTTTGTAGTTGAGCATTACCGGGGCGGCAAACTACTTGGTATTTCTGAGACCATTCCGCACAATTTGATATACAATCTGGGACTCAACCATATCCTTGATAGTACGTTCCACAATGATGCGAGTCCAACTTGGTATGTATTGCTCTATAATACGAATACAACGCCACTGGCGGCTCATACATACGCATCAAAGAGCTTCACAGAGGATGTGGACTATGACGAGGCAACCAGACCTGAATACCAAGAGGCTGCAGCGTCTAGTCAGTCCATGACCAATGCTGCAAATAAAGCAACATTCACAATTACTACAGGTGGACAAACAATCTATGGCTGTGCTTTGGTTGATGATAGTACCAAGGGCGATAGTGCGGCTGGGGGTGCTGTTATGGCGTGTGGTGGGCTTATCAGTCC
>SDBT01006942.1_pt1 | contig 18709 bp, 17 predicted proteins | sample 2277101 | NCBI WGS metagenome assembly SDBT01 (sample SAMN10404973, study PRJNA504765) | marine sediment metagenome | isolation source: marine sediment core GS10_PC15, 103 cmbsf | place: Arctic Ocean: Southern Knipovich Ridge | collected 2010
CGTCTCGTGCGGCTTGGCGATCTTCTCGATGGCGGCGATCTCCGCCATCAGCTCTTCGTCGATATGGGTGCGGCCGGCGGTGTCGAGCAGCAGCACGTCATAGCCGCCGAGATTGGCCGCCTTGACCGCGCGGGTCGCGATCTCCGTCGGGCTTGCGCCTTCGACGATGGGCAGCGTGGCGACTTCCACCTGTTCGCCGAGCACGCGGAGCTGTTCTTGGGCGGCGGGCCTGCGCGTATCGAGCGAGGCCATGAGCACTTTTTGCTTGTCGCGATTGGTCAGCCGCTTGGCCAGCTTTGCCGTGGTGGTCGTCTTACCGGAGCCTTGCAGGCCGACCAGCATCATGGCGACAGGCGGCGTGGCGGCGAGGTCGATGGTTTGGGTGTCGGAGCCCAGCATGCGCACCATCTCGTCATTGACGATCTTGATGACCATCTGGCCCGGGGTGATGGAGCGCACCACCTCATGGCCGATTGCCCTCTGCTTCACCCGGTCGGTGAAGGAGCGCACCACGTCCAGCGCCACGTCGGCCTCGATCAGCGCGCGGCGAACCTCGCGCATGGCCTCGGTCACGTCCTCCTCGCTCAGGGCGCCACGGCCCGTGAGCTTGTCGAAAATGCCGGCGAGGCGTTCTGAAAGCGTGTCGAACATCAGTCTTTCCTCGATCCCCGGTCGTGAGGATCAGCGTCACCAAACATGCGCTCAACTAGGCCAAAGGCCGGTAGCATAACGAAAAATGCACCCGTGGGCGCATCGCGCTGACGGGTGTTGACCCCCCTGCCTAGTCTCTTTTTGGTGCGCTACCGCGCTTCGCGCTACTTGAGCACGATAACCAGAAAGAGAGACCCCAACAGGGCGGCGGCTCGGATTAAGGAGCTGCCTGAAATTTCGAGGGGAATGTCGGGGACAGGAGCCCTTAAGTCAAGTCAGTGATGGAGGGTCTGCGAGAAGGCGTGGACCACAATGACGCCCGCGATAATGAGGCCGAGCCCAAGCATTGCCGGCAGGTCGAGCGTTTGTTTGAACCACAGCCAGCCAACCAATGTGATCAACACGATGCCTGCACCGGCCCATATGGCGTAGGCGATGCCGACCGGGATGGTCCGGAGCACAATTGCGAGGAGCGCAAGCGCTGCTCCATAGGTGACCAAGCTCACGATGCTGGGAGTGAGCTTGGTGAAGGAATCTGACATCTTCAATGCCGAGGTTCCGATCACCTCAAGGACGATGGCGCAGCCGAGATAGAGATAGGGCAGAGCGGTCACAGGGGCACTCCTATGTCTGTGGATTTTGCTTAGGTATCGAGGCGCAGGTGTACGGCCAGGTCCAGAAGGGCCTCATCGCCGCCCTCCCAGCCGATAAATGAGAGCCCGACAGGGCAGCCAGCCGCTTTCGCCGCTGGGATCGAGATTTGCGGCAGCCCGGCATGACCGGCGAGACAAGTGCTTTGCAGGGTCAGGGTGCGGAATTCGACGAAGGACGCCCCGTCGGGGATATCGCGTTCGGGCGGCAGCGTTGGGGTAGTCGGCAGCACGATCGCTGTTCCTGGCCGGACGATCTCTTTCAGGTGTTTGGTGATGTCGCGCCGCACGGCCCGGGCCGCCTCTGCCTCATCGAAGGTGATGGATGCCGCCGCCTGGAAGCGTTCCTTGATGCCGGGACCGAGATTGGCGTTGTGGGAGGTCACGAAGGGCAGCAGCGTCGACTGGATCTCAAAGCCCTGGATCGTGGCGAAGGCTTTGCGCCAGGCTTCGATATCCTCACCTGCGATCTCCGCATGTTCGGGCTTGGGGATGACGCCAGCAAGTTTGTCCAGCACTTGCCACAGGGCCTGGTCGGCGCTGGCCTCGGAGTAAGAGACAATATCCTGGGCGAGGATCAGCCTTGTGATCGGGGTCTCCACAGCTTCGCCGTCCAGCAGCACATGGCCGATTTTGCGGAACAGCTCTGCTTCGCGGGCGAGAAAGCCAATCGTGTCGTAGCTCGGTGCCATGGCGGTCGCGCCGCGCATATCGATGCGGCCATGGGTGGGGCGCAAGCCATAAAGCCCGCTGAACGAGGCAGGCACGCGGACCGAACCGCCGGTGTCTGAGCCGAGCGCGAAGTCGCACTCCGACGCTGCCACTGCCGCCGCCGATCCGCAGGACGAGCCGCCGGTCACGTGGTTCCCGGCGCGCGCATTGATGGGCTGGCCGTAATGGGCATTGGTTCCGAGCACGCTGTAGAAAAACTCATCGCACACGGTGATGCCAGTGCAGGACGCGCCAGCTTCCAACAGGCGCTCAATGACCGGCGCCGTCTCGGTGGCCGGCCTGGCATGGTCGTAGAAGTCTCGATTGCCGTTCGAGACCTTGTGTCCCTTGATGGCGAACAGGTCTTTGACCATGAATGTGAGCCCCGCCAGCGGGCCTTCCTCACGGCCGATGAGCGGCTCTTTCAGCGTATGGGGGACAAGGGCGCCGACCGGATCGTGGCTCGGAACGGAGATCATGGGGGCTCTCCTGGTAGAGTGCGATGATTGAGAGAGAACGCCATATAAGTCAGCGCTTCGCAACGGCTGCAAACGGGTGGCCGGCCGAGGGCCGCTCTTCCTTGGCGTCGGCGCTCTACGTGTCCATATGGCTCTGACGTAATCCAGAGGTGCCGATGCTATAGAGGCGGCAGGATTTGGAGCAGCCGACAATGGACGCAGGCGAGTACAGCTTCCGTAAGATGAACGGCCTCGGCAACGATTTCGTCGTGCTGGATGCCCGCGCGCGCCCGTTGGTGCTTGGGCCCGAAGCCGTGCGCGCCATCGCCGACCGCAAAGAGGGCATTGGTTGCGATCAGCTCATTGCGCTTGAGCCCTCGGATAAGGCGGATGTGTTCATGCGCATCTGGAACGCCGATGGCGGCGAGGTCGAAGCTTGCGGCAACGCCGCGCGGTGCGTGGCGTCGGTCATCGCCACCGAGCAAGGACGCCCCCAAGTGAGCATCGAGACCGAGGATCAGGTGCTCGGTGCGGCGGTGGGTGGCGACGGCAACGCCACCATCGACATGGGCGTGCCCCGGTTCGCCTGGGACGAAATCCCGCTTGCCGAGCAATTCCACGACACGAGCCGTATCGAACTCCAGGCCGGGCCTATCGATGCGCCGGTGCTGCATTCGCCCGGCGTGGTCAATGTGGGCAACCCCCATGCCCTGTTCTTCGTGGAGGACACCGAGGCCATCGATCTGGCGCGCATCGGGCCAATGCTTGAACGTCATCCGCTATTTCCCGAGCGCGCCAATATCTCATTGGTCCAGGTTCTGAGCCCCGACCATCTGAAGGTCCGCACCTGGGAGCGGGGCGCCGGGCTGACCCGAGCTTGCGGCACCGCGGCCTGCGCTTCCGCCGTTGCCGCCGTGCGGCGCGAGCTGGCGGGGCGCAAGGTGACGGTCACTCTGCCCGGTGGCGATCTCGTCATTGAATGGCGCGAGGCGGACGGACACGTGCTGATGACCGGGCCATATGAACTGGACTTCGAGGGCACGCTGCCGGCCAGCCTGCTGGCGCCCGCCGGGGTCTGACTTGCCGGGGTCTGACTTGCCAATATTTTCGTGCTAGAAGCCGCTCAAATGTCCGATATCGAGATCATCACCTTCGGCTGCAGGCTCAACGCCTATGAGTCCGAAGTCATGCGCCAGCATGCCGACGCCGCCGGGCTTTCCGATGCGGTGATCGTCAACACCTGCGCGGTGACGGCCGAGGCCGTGCGCCAGGCGCGCCAGGCGATCCGCAAGGCCCGGCGCAGAAATCCCGACGCTAAGATCGTGGTCACGGGCTGCGCCGCCCAGATCGATCCGGACCGTTTTGCCGCCATGGACGAGGTGGATCGCGTCATCGGCAATCAAGAGAAGCTTGAGGCGCGTACGTTCATAGGCCTCGGCACCGGCGACACCGAAAAGGTGACCGTCAACGACATCATGTCGGTCAAGGAGACCGCGGGTCATCTCATCGAGGGCTTCGGCAATCGTGCCCGGGCCTATGTGCAGATCCAGAACGGCTGCGATCATCGCTGCACATTCTGCGTCATCCCGTTTGGCCGGGGGCCGTCGCGCTCGGTGCCGGCTGGCGAGGTGGTGGCGCAAGTGCGGCGTCTTGCCGAGAATGGTTATGCCGAGATCGTGCTGACCGGCGTCGACATCACGGCTTATGGCTCGGACCTGCCCGGCGACATGACGCTCGGCAAGCTTACGCGCAGCGTGCTGAAGCTCGTGCCCGAGCTGCCGCGCTTGCGGCTTTCGTCCATCGACTCCGTTGAGGCCGATCCCGATCTCATCGTGGCCATCGCCGAAGAAGAGCGGTTGATGCCGCATCTGCATTTGTCGCTGCAAGCCGGTGACGACCTGACCTTGAAGCGTATGAAGCGCCGTCACGCGCGCGCCGATTCCGTGGCGTTCTGCGAAGCGATGCGGCGCGTCCGCCCCGACATGGTGTTCGGTGCCGACCTCATCGCCGGCTTCCCCACCGAGACCGAGGAAATGTTCAAGAGCTCGCTGTCTTTGGTGGACGATTGTGGGCTCACCTTCCTTCACGTCTTTCCGTTCTCGGCGCGCGAGGGCACCCCAGCCGCGCGCATGCCGCAAGTGAATGGCGCGGTGGTGTCGCGGCGCGCTTCGGAGTTGCGGGCCAAGGGCGTCACCGCGTTGAGGCACCATCTCGAAGCCGCCAAGGGGCGGCATATCCGCGTGCTCGTGGAGAATGAGGCTCGAGGCCGTTCGGCGGACTTCACCCCGGTGCGGCTCGAGGCCTGCGCGGCCAGTGCCGGTGCGCTCGTCGATGCGGTCGTCTCCGGCGACGATGGGGCTTCGCTGCTGGCGGAGGTGGGTCGTTGAGCGACAAGTCTGCGCCGCCCGAGGCTAAGCGGGGCTGGTTCGCGCAGCTCAAAGCCGGTCTCTCGCGGACCTCCGATTCCCTATCGGAAAATCTCACCAGCGTGCTCACCAAGCGGAAGCTCGATGAGGACACGCTCGACGAGCTGGAAGAGGTGCTGATCCGGGCCGATCTCGGCATCGGCATGGCCGACCGCATTCGCGAGGTGATTTCCAAAACCCGCTACGACAAGGGGCTGACGGCGGACGATGTGCGCCAGGTGTTAGCCACCGAAGTGGCCCGCGTGCTCGAGCCCGTGGCCAAACCCTTCGACCTCGGGCACGCCAAGCCCCATGTCATGCTCGTGGTCGGCGTCAACGGCACGGGCAAGACCACGACGATCGGCAAGCTGGCGCATCAATTCTCGAAAGCTGGCAAAAGCATCATGCTCGCCGCCGCCGACACCTTCCGGGCCGCGGCCATCGATCAGCTCAAAATCTGGGGAACGCGGGTCGGTGCGGAAGTTGTCGCCAAGAATGTGGGCGACGATCCGGCGGGTGTGGCTTACGAGGCGCTGGAGCAGGCGAAAGCGCAAGGGTCGGACGTGCTTCTCATCGACACCGCGGGGCGCTTGCAGAACAAGGGCGACCTCATGGATGAGCTGGCCAAGATCATCCGGGTGTTGAAGAAAATCGACGAGAACGCACCCCATAGCGTGGTGTTGGTGCTGGACGCCACCACGGGGCAGAACGCCCTCAACCAAGTGCAGATCTTCCAAGAGATCGCCGGCGTGACCAATCTGGTCGTGACCAAGCTCGACGGTACCGCGCGCGGCGGCATTCTTGTCGCCATCGCCGAGCGCTTCGGACTTCCCATCAATGCCATCGGCGTCGGCGAGGGGCTCGAAGATTTCGAGCCGTTCGATGCCCATGATTTCGCCCGCGCTATCGCCGGGGCAGGACGTGAGAACGATGCCGCAGTCTGAGATCGAAACCAAGGCGCCCGCAGACAACAAGCTAGTCGTGGGCGATAAGCCCGTCGAGCCGGCGCAGTCCGTCCTCGCCAAGCTTGCCGTCGAGCTTGGGCCTTTGCTCGTGTTCTTCGGGACCAACGCCGCCGCCGGCATTTATGTCGGCACGGGCGCGTTCATGGTGGCGACGCTCCTGTCGCTGGGTTTCGCGTGGTGGCGCTACCGCAAGGTGCCGATCATGCCGCTGGTTAGCGCGGCGCTCGTGCTCACCTTCGGCGGGCTCACGATCTATCTGCACGACGACACCTTCATCAAGCTCAAGCCGACCATCGTCTATACGCTGTTCGCGGTTCTGCTCGTGGCGGGGCTCGTTACGCGGCGCCCGGTCCTCCAGGCTCTGTTCGGGCCGGTGTTCAATCTCACCGAACAAGGCTGGCGCAAGCTGTCTTTGCGCTGGGCAGTATTCTTCGTGGCGATGGCGGTGCTCAACGAATACGTGTGGCGCAATTTCTCGACCGACATTTGGGTGAGCTTCAAAGCGTTCGGCTTCCTGCCGATCACGTTTCTGTTCGCCATAGCGCAGGTGCCGCTGATGCAGCGCTACGCCCTGCCCGAAAATGACTCCTCTGACTAAATCACGATTGCGTGAGGTTACCTTGTAGAGGTATACTCCTCTCTACTTGTAACGTGGGGAACCAGTGCCGATTAGCGTTGCTAACCACTTCGGTTGCACGTGGGTGTATTTAGTTCTGGCGGGTTATTCTTACAACCTAGGGTGTGTCCATTGCCCCTTCGGGTTGTAAAAAGCGCCGTAGGCGTCCCAAAAAACCCATTGATAGTTGAGGCAACCCTACACACGTAACGTGAGATTGGCGGCGCATCACATGACGGCAAATAACGGAAATCCTTTGAATCGTTCGGCAACGCATTTGTTGCATCGGGCTGGCCAACGGGCCGTGGACACCTTCTTCGCCGAGACCAAGACGGGTGGGCCAACCCCCCGCCAGTTCGCTGTGTTGATGATGGTGGCCGAGCAAGAGGGTCTCACGCAGACCGACCTTGTGGACCGGACCGGCATCGACCGTTCGACCCTCGCTGATATTGTTTCCCGTCTCCTCAGCCGCGGTTTGATCCTGCGGCGCCGTGCCAAGGACGATGCCAGGGCCTATGCGATTAGGCTCAGCTCGCAAGGCGCCAAGGCTCTGCGTCAGGCGCAGCCGGGCGCTGCCGCGGCGGATAAGCGGCTGCTGGCGAATTTGCCGCCGGCCAAGCGCCAGGACTTTCTTGAATCTCTCAATCTGATCTTCTCGTCCCCCAACGCATAGCGGGCGGCTGCAGCCATCTTTCGTCATTCCGGCTTTTGCTAGGATGACGAGATGGGCTCGCGGATTTTACTCCGCCGGTTTGTCAGCCTCTGGCCGCACCAGCGGTAGGAGCTTCGTGGCGATCGCCTCTTCCGTGAGGGGCCCCACATGACGGTAGACGATCTTGCCGTCACCTGAAATCACATATGTCTCCGGAACGCCATAGACGCCGAACTCGATCGCCGTACGACCGGAAGCGTCGGCGCCGGCGCGCAAATACGGATTGCCATAGCGGCCGAGAAAGCGCCGGGCCGAGGCCGGGCTGTCCTTGTAATTGATGCCGTAGAGCCGCACGCCCTTCTCTTTGGCGAGCGCCATGAGCATCGGATGCTCCACCAGACACGGCACGCACCACGAGGCGAATACGTTGACGATGGTGGCTTGGCCGGTGGCGAGATCGGCGGCGTCGAAGCTTGGCATGGCCTTGCCGTCATCGCCTTTGAGCCCTTCGAGCGGCGGCAAGGTGAAGTCCGGCACGGGGCGCCCGATCAGCGCCGACGGCAATCGGGACGGGTCGCCGGTCTGCAGCGCATACCAAAAGAGACCGGCCAGGCCGGCAAAGATGAGGAAGGGCAGCGCCACGCCCCAGCGGCCATGGCCGCGCGCTTCCGTCTTCTTTATCGCCTTGCTCTTGGCTGTTTTGGCCGTGGTTGTCTTGGTTTTGGTCGGCTTGGGCTTGGCGACCTTGCGCGTCTTAGCGTTGGGCGTCTTGGCCTTGGTTGTCTTGGCTTTGGTTGCTTTGACCGTCATGAGCGCGGCTTCCGTTTCGCCGGTGCCTTGGCGGCTTTGGGCTTGGTGGTTCTTATCTTCACCCACGGCGCCGGCGCCTTCGCGGCCGAGCGCCGTCTGATGCCCTTACGCTCCATCTCGATCAGGATCCGCCGCTGCTTGCGGTCGTTCGCCACGGTGATCAGCGTGAGCACGCCCACGGCCACGAAAGTCACTGCGTAAGCGGCGACGATGAAGCCTGCATGGGGCCCAAGATCCAACATCGTGTTTGCCCTAAGCCTCAGCCAGAACGGCGCGCTCGACCTGGCTCCGCTGAAGCGCGTTTATGCGGCGGCGCAGGATTTCGGCGCGCATGGCCAGCAGATGCAGCACCACGAACAGGCACGTGAAGGCGGCCATCATCACGAAGAGCGGGGTGAGCAGCGAGGGGTCGATCGTGGGTCCGCCGGCACGGAACACGCTGGCCGGCTGATGCAGCGTGTTCCACCAGTTCACCGAGAATTTGATGATGGGAATGTTAATGGCGCCGACCAGCGCCAGAATGGCGGCGGCGCGTCCGGCCCGGCCCGGCTCTTCGATGGCCTGCCACAGCGCGATCAGGCCGAGATAGAGCAGGAACAGCACGAGCATGGAGGTGAGGCGCGCATCCCACACCCAATAGGTGCCCCACATGGGCTTGCCCCATAGCGAGCCGGTCACGAGCGCGATGAAGGTGAAGGTGGCGCCGATCGGGGCGGCGGTCTTGGCGGCGACGTCAGCCAGTGGGTGCCGCCAAATCAGCGTACCGAGCGCGGCCAGCGCGATGATGCCGTAGCCGAACATGGCGAGCCAAGCGGACGGCACATGGATGAACATGACGCGGACAGTCTCGCCTTGCTGATAATCGGGCGGCGCCACGAACAGGGACAGGTAGAGCCCGGTGCCGAGCAGAACCACGACCAGCGCCGTGAGCCACGGCACGACGACGCCGACAAGGCCCAAAAAGCGCGTGGGATTGGCAAGGCTGGTGATCATGGGGCTGATCTAGTGGGTTTGGGAGTTGAGCGCAATTGGACCTACCGCATGGCCGTGCGCAACGCGGCCGCGGCCGCAAGCGGTGCGAGCACAATGCTGGCGAGGCTGATCGCGCACAACATCAGGAAGGGCGGCCATGGCGATCCGGGCCCGACAATGGCCATGGACACGGTCGAAACCCCGAAGATCAGCACGGGCACATAAAGCGGCAGCACCAGCAGCGCCAGCAATAGCCCGCTACGCCTTAAACCCAAGGTCAGACTTGCACCAATCGCCGCGACGAAACTGACGGCAGGCGTGCCGGCCAGCATGGTCGCCACCAGCAACGGCATGGCATCGAGCGGCAGGTTGAGCAGCAGCCCAAGCACGGGCGCCATCAGCGCCAGCGGCACGCCGGTGGTCAGCCAATGGGCGAGGGACTTGATGGCGGCGACGACCGGCAGCGGCAAGGGGCCGGTGGCCAGCACGTCCAGCGTGCCGTCTTCATAGTCGTTGTGGAAGATGCGGTCGGCGGAGAGCAGCGCCGCCAGCAGCAGCGCCACCCACAACATGCCCGGCGCGATGCGGGCGAGCAGGTTGAGGTCGGGCCCGAGGCCAAACGGCATGATGGCCACGACCACGAGATAAAAGCCGAGCGCCACGCCGATGGCGCCGCCTTCGCGCCAAGCGAGTTTGACGTCGCGGATGAGAAGGGCGAGGGCCGGTCTCACGCGGCGCGCTCCAGGCCGAGGGTCAGCTCTTTGGCGAAGCGGGTCTTGAGCTTCACGTGGGTCGACACGATGGCGATGCCGCCCGCCTTCAGATGATCGCGGATCGCGGCGTCGAGCAGTTTGACGGACGCTATATCCAGGGAAACCGACGGCTCGTCGAGAAGCCAGATGGGGCGCGGCGCGGCGAACAGGCGCGACAGGGCCAATTTCCGCCTCTGCCCGGCCGACAGCAGCCCGGCGGGAAGATCGGCGAGGGGGGTCAGCCCGAACGCGGCCAGGGCTTTGGGCAGCGCGCTTTCGTCCGCGCCGAGAAAATCCGTCCAGAAGGCGAGATTCTCAGCCACGCTGAAGCTCGTCTTGATCGCGCTCAGATGGCCCACATAGTGGCAAAGCTCGGCAATTGGCGTGCCGGCTTCCGCCCCGGTCACCCTCAGGCGCCCTTCAGCCAGGGGCAAAAGACCGGCGATTTGCCGCAGAAGGCTGGTCTTGCCGGTGCCGTTAGGCCCACTGACCAGCAACGCCTCGCCGGGCTCTAGGACAAAGCTCAAACCCTCAAAAAGCGTCCTACCGCCCCGTTGGCAGGCGATGTCTTCGGCCTTGAGGGCAACATTTTGGGCCTCAAGGGCTATTTCAGAGAGCATTTGCATGGGTTCGGCGCGAGCTTGGGGCAGGAGCGGGACTTTAACAACGAGCTAGGGCGTCTCTTCGCGTCATTGTCTCGTTGCCGCAAGGGCATTTATAGTGTGTCCAAGAGTACGCATCCAAAAGCCAAGAATGCCCTGGCGCGAGGTGGTGGAAGCTTTCTCGCGGACGGATGGCCATGCCCGTGCGGCTCATTTGCTGGGACCTGCCCTTTTACGGGCTTTGAAGGAGACGTCATTGACATCGGCGACATCGGCGATTTCGACATCGCTTGACAGCTTTAAGTGCCGGCGCACACTCAAAGTGGGCAAGCGCTCTTACGACTATTTCGACCTCAAGGAGGCGGAAGCGGCCGGGCTCGACGGCATTAGCCGCTTGCCGTTCTCGCTCAAGGTGCTGCTGGAAAATCTCCTGCGCCATGAGGACGGGCGCAGCGTCACGGCGGATGACATTCGTGCGCTGGCCGAATGGCTGAAAGAGAAGAAGAGCAATCGCGAGATCGCTTTCCGCCCGGCGCGCGTGCTGATGCAGGATTTCACAGGCGTGCCCGCCGTGGTCGACCTTGCGGCCATGCGCGACGCGGTGACCAAGCTTGGCGGCGACCCGCACAAGATCAATCCGCTGGCGCCGGTCGATCTCGTCATCGACCACTCGGTGATGGTCGACGCGTTCGGCTCGGGGCTCGCATACAAGTTCAACGTCGAAAAGGAATATGAGCGGAACGCCGAGCGCTACGCGTTCCTGCGCTGGGGCGCGGGAGCGTTCGACAATTTCCGCGTCGTGCCGCCGGGCACCGGCATCTGCCACCAGGTCAATCTCGAATATCTGTCGCAGACGGTGTGGACCAAAAAAGAAGACGGCACCAAGCTCGCCTTTCCCGACACGCTGGTCGGCACCGACAGCCACACCACCATGGTCAATGGGCTCGCGGTGCTAGGCTGGGGCGTTGGCGGCATCGAGGCGGAAGCCGTGATGCTTGGCCAGCCGATCTCCATGCTGATCCCCGAAGTGGTGGGCTTCCGGCTGACGGGTGAACTTCCCGAAGGGGTCACCGCGACGGACCTCGTGCTGACAGTGACCGAGATGCTGCGCCGTAAGGGCGTGGTCGGAAAATTCGTGGAGTTCTACGGCACCGGGCTCGCACATCTGCCGCTCGAGGACCGCGCCACCATCGCCAACATGGCGCCGGAATATGGCGCCACATGCGGCTTCTTCCCCATCGATAAGGAGACCCTGGCCTATCTCGAGGCTACCGCGCGCAAGGAATCCCGCATCGAGCTGGTCGAGGCCTATGCCAAAGCGCAAGGGCTCTACCGCAGGGACTCAACGCCCGACCCGGAGTTCACCGAAACGCTTGAGCTTGATCTCAGCGCGGTGGAACCGTCGATCGCCGGGCCCAAGCGCCCGCAGGACCGCGTGCCGTTGAAGCGCGCTGCGGTCGCTTTTGCCGAGGTGCTCGACAAGGAATACGGCAAGGCGGCGGAGGCCGGAAAGCGTGTTCCGGTGCGGGGCAAGAATTTCGATCTCGGCCATGGCGACGTGGTCATCGCCGCCATCACGTCCTGCACCAACACGTCGAACCCCTATGTGATGATGGCGGCCGGGCAGCTCGCCCGCAATGCCATCGAGCGGGGCCTGAGCGTCAAGCCCTGGGTCAAGACATCGCTCGCGCCGGGCTCTCGGGTGGTCACCGACTATTTGGAGAAGGCCGGCCTGGACAAGGACCTCGACACGCTTGGCTTCAATCTCGTGGGCTATGGCTGCACCACCTGCATCGGCAACTCAGGGCCGCTGCCGGAGGAAATCTCCCAGGCCATTCACGAGCACGACCTGGCGGTCGCCTCGGTGTTGTCGGGCAATCGCAATTTCGAAGGCCGGATCAATCACGATGTGCGGGCGAACTATCTCGCCTCGCCGCCGCTGGTGGTGGCCTACGCGCTGGCCGGCTCCGTCACGGTCGATCTCGCCACCGAACCGCTCGGCACCGACAAGCAAGGTAAGCCCGTTTATCTGAAGGACATTTGGCCATCGACGAAAGAGGTGGCCAAGCTCGTGCGCAAGGCGGTGAAGACGTCGATGTTCAAGGAGCGCTACGGAGACGTGTTCCGTGGCGATCCCGAATGGCGCGAGATCGAGGCCGCCGGCGGGCTCACCTATGACTGGGATACGAATTCGACCTATGTGCAGGAGCCGCCTTACTTCGCCGGCATGTCGAACACGCCCGAGCCGGTAACGGATGTCGAGGGTGCGCGCATTCTCGGCCTGTTCGGCGATTCCATCACCACCGACCACATCTCGCCGGCGGGTGCGATCAAGGCCGACAGTCCGGCGGGCCGGTATCTCGTCGAGCATGGCGTGGCCGTGCACGACTTCAACTCATATGGATCGCGGCGCGGCAATCACGAGGTGATGATGCGTGGCACCTTCGCCAATGTGCGCATCAAGAATCAAATGGTGCTCGGGGTCGAGGGCGGCGTCACGGTGCACTACCCGTCCGAAGAGCGCATGGCGATCTACGACGCGGCGATGCGTTACGCGGATGAGGGCGTGCCGCTCGTCGTCTTCGCTGGCATGGAATACGGCACCGGGTCGTCACGCGACTGGGCGGCCAAGGGTACGCGGCTTCTCGGTGTGCGCGCGGTGATCGCTCAAAGCTTCGAGCGCATTCACCGCTCCAACCTGATCGGCATGGGCGTGCTGCCGCTTGTGTTCGCCGAAGGCATGTCGTGGGAGTCTCTGGGTCTCACCGGGAGCGAGACGGTCACGCTACGGAATCTGAGTAAGATCAAACCGGGGCAGTGGATCGAAGCCAACATTACTTATCCAGATGGCGGCGAGACCCGGACCGTGCTGCTCCATGTGCGGATCGATACGTTCGACGAACTTGACTATTTCCGGAATGGCGGAATTCTTCACTACGTGTTGCGCTCGCTGGCTCGGGAGGCTGCGTAGGTCACTGAGTTGTGACCCTCCGTGCGCTGCTCTTGGCGGAAATCGCGCTAAGCTACCGGCATGTTGGGGACTATGAGATCAATCGCCTCTCTCGCTGTGGTCGCCGCCGCCGTCCTTGCGGTGTTCGGGGCTGGGGCACCGACCCAGGCCGAGCACCGCAAGGACAGCGGCACTGTTCTGCTTGAGCTGTTCACCAGCCAGGGCTGTTCGTCCTGTCCGCCGGCGGATGCGCTGCTCACCGAATACGGGGAGAAGCCCGGCGTGGTTACGCTCTCATTCTCCGTGGACTATTGGAACTATCTTGGCTGGCACGACACGCTGTCGAGCCCGGAGAACAGCAAGCGCCAGCGCGAATATGCGCACACGCGCGGCGATGGCCGTGTGTACACGCCGCAAATCGTGGTCGACGGCATCACCCATGTGAATGGCGCCAACGCTGCGGCGGTCGAGATGGCGGTGCGCAACACCGCGATGCGCCTCAAGAATGTGCGTGTGCCGGTTACGATGCACGCGGAGGGCAAAAGCCTGGTGATCAATATTGGGGCCGCACCGAAGACCTCCACCATGCGCGAGGGTACGGTCTGGCTGGCGATTGCCAAGGAGAAGGAGACGGTCTCCATCACCCGCGGCGAAAATCGCGGCAAGGAGATCACCTACAGCCACACGGTGCGAAAGCTGACGCCGATCGGCATGTGGAAGGGCGAGAAGATGACGCTCAGGCTGCCGCGGAAGGATCTTCTGGCTATTGGCGGTTGCCTGGTGGCGATGTTGCAGGTCGAGAATACAGGCCCAGTCATCGGCGTCGCCGAGTATGACGGGATGTAGGGCCGCCCCACTTCCACGAGGTTCCCGAAAAAACAAAAGGGCCGGCTCACGCCGGCCCTTTTTTGTGGCCTCTGATTGTAAGTGGCCCGGTCCGAGAGAAGACCCCGGGGGGGCTGGGGGGCTTAATCCGAAGCCTCTTGTGGACCGGGCCGAGAGGCAACGTGGTTAATCATAAGGAGTTTTGGGGCGCGTCCGGGGCTGAACTGGGGCGGAACTGTGATTCATGTTTCGTAATGTTACAGTTCGTGTAGCGGGTCTACTGCCTTGAATTTCCCTCCGCGCACGGTCATCATGAAGCTTCCGTTACAGGAGGCGCGACGTTGAGCGAAACGGAGCCCATAGTCGTGCCGCTGACCCGCAAGGGTGGCGGCAATCGCAGGCCTTCAGAGGCAGCCTCACCGCGTGTCGAGGTCTCGTTCGACCGCCAAGAACTCACGCAAATCCTCAATGTCTACGGCCGCAAGGTGGCCAGCGGCGAATGGCGCGATTACGCCATCGACACGCTGCGAGAAAAGGCTGTGTTTTCAGTGTTTCGGCGGTCTTCCGAAGTCCCGCTCTACCGCATCGAGAAGGCGCCCAAACTGGCGCGGCGCCAGGGCGCCTATAGCGTGATCGCGGCCACGGGCCTCATCTTGAGGCGGGGCCACGATCTGGGCCGGGTGCTGCGGGCGCTGGATAGGGGCCTGCGCCTGGTCAAGGCTTGAGCCTAGCCAAGGTTTAGCCTCATCAAGGCATAAAATCCTGGAATCCCAGACAAAAAGAAGCCCCGGAGACGGGGGGACTCGGGGGCTTCTAGGGTTCCTATTTGGGGGGAACCTGCGACGGGGAGGGAAGCCCATCGCAGCCACTTAAGTGGCGACGATCTCCGGTTTTTCAACCCCACTCGCTCTGGCGCCAAGATCTCGAATGCAAAAGGCCCCGGCGATGACGCCAGGGCCTTTCGAGTTTTTTGAGAGGCTTGCGCCGCTTAGCGGCGGCCGCCGAACAGCGACAACAGCATCATGAACATGTTGATGAAGTCGAGATAGAGCCTAAGCGCGCCCATCACGGCTTTCCGCCCGGACAGCGTGCTGTCGTCGTGGGCGGAATACATCTCCTTGATCTGCTGGGTGTCGTAGGCGGTCAGCCCGGCGAACACCAGAACGCCGATCACTGAGATGGCGAATTGCAGCGCGGACGAACCCAGGAAAAGGTTCACGACCATGGCGATGATGATGCCGATCAGGCCCATGAACAGGAATGAGCCCCAAGCCGAGATATCGCGCTTGGTGGTGTAGCCCCAGAGCGACAGCGAACCAAAGGCGGCGGCCGTGATGAAGAACACCTGGGCGATGCTCTGGCCCGCATAAATGAGGAAAATCGAGGAAATCGATGCGCCCATGAGCGCGGAAAAGGCCCAGAATGAAAGCTTTGCCGTGCCTAGGCTCATGGAGTTGATGCGCGCCGAGATGAAGAACACCAAGCCGAGTGGCGCCAGGAACAACACCCATTTGAAGGCGCTGTCATACATCAAGCTGCCAAACGGCGTCAGGCCTGTGATGGTGCCGTCGGGGCCGGTTACAACGGCCATGGCGAAAATCGCATAGGCGACAACACCGGTGACGGCGACGCCAACGGCCATGTAGTTGTAGACGCGGAGCATGTAGGACCGCAGGCCTTGGTCGATGACGCCGGCGTCTGTACGCCCGGCGGCCGTGCCCTGCCCATAACGTCTGTCGAGTTCGGCCATATATAAGAATCCCTTGCTGAGTCGGTTTGTCAGATAGCCAATTTACCGAGGAATATGGTGGTTTTAGGCTAGAGGCGCAAGATGAACCGCGTGTGTCCGGCCTCGCCGCGAGTCAGTCTATTCGGCCCTGAGATAGGGCGCCGCCTTGACCGATAATACCCGCCAAGTGGCGATGGCGCCCACCCCCAACACCAAGGCCAGCGCTAGCAAGACGGTCTTGATGGCGGCCAGCGGCGCGAAGATGAAATCGAGATCGAAGGCAAAGGTGCAGAGCGCCCAGGCGGTGATGGTGGCGATGATAATGGCGAGCAGCGAGGTGGCCAGCCCCAGCACGCCGAACTCCAAAAGCTCGGCCCGGATGATAATGCCGCGCGTGGCGCCCAGCGTCTTGTAAAGCACCGCAAGATATTTCCGCCGCTGCTGGCCGGCGGCCACGGCGCCCGCGAGCACTGCGGCGCCAATGAGCAGGGTGACGCCCGCCGTCGCCTGGATCGCTGTGATGAGTTTGGCGAGCAGCGCCTTGGCGGCGTCGACGATGTCGCCAATCTTGATCGCCGTCACCAGCGGAAAACGCTCGGCCAGCGATTGAATGATCTTGGCCTCGCGCTCCGGGGTCGTGCCTTTGGGCAGCTCAAGCGTGGTGACCAGCCGGTGCGGCGCGCCTTCAAGCGTGTTGGGCGAGAACACCATGACGAAATTGATGGCGAGAGATTCCCAGTCGACCTTGCGCATATTGGCGATCTTCGCCTCCACATTGCGGCCGAGAATATTGACGGTGATCGTGTCGCCGAGTTTCAGCCCCAGCCCCTCGGCGAGTTCGCCGTCGAAGGAGACCAGCGGCGGCCCCGCATAGTCCTTCGGCCACCATTCGCCCTCTTCGATAGTCGAGGAGCCCGGGACAGCATCGGCATAGGTGAGGCCACGGTCGCCGGAGAGCACCCAGCGGGCGTCCGGCGACACCTCCGCTTTGTCGACGGAGACGCCGTTCAGCGCGACGATGCGGCCGCGCAGCATGGGGGCATCGTCGAGCTTGGCGTCGGGCTCAATGGCTTTGGCCGTGTCCTGGAACGTCTTGAGGTCGTCGCGCTCCACGTCGAGGAAATAATAGGCCGGGGCGTCGATCTCCACATGGCCCTCGATCTCGGTCAGCAGCGAATGCTGGATCAACGCCACGGCGATGAGCAGGCCAAGCCCGAGACCGAGCGAGACGGAGATGGCGCGGGCGAGCGATCCAGGTGCGCCGATCGATGAAAGCGCCAGCCCCCAGGCGGGCGGCTTGGTGCGGCGGAAGCGGGCGGCCAGGCGCTGCACCAACGCACCGAAGCCAAGCAGCAGCACGAAGGCGACGACGATGCCGGCGGAAATGGCGGCGGTGACCAAGCGTTCATCGGATGCGGCGATGGCGAGCACGAAGAGCGCCAGCCCGGCCGCCGCGGAGCCGAGCGCGAAGGGAAGCGCCGAGCGCTCGCTCTCTTCGGTCAGATGCGCGCGCATGAGCACGGCGGGCGAAATGCGGCTGGCCCGCCCCAAAGGCCACAGCACGAACAGCACCATGGTGAGCAGCCCAGCCAGCCCGGCGACGATGAGCGGGATGGGATGGGGCTCCGTGGCCAATGCGATGGGCAGCGCGTCGGTATAAAGCGTGGAGATCACGGCGGGTGTGAGTGCGCCGAGCACCAGACCAATGGAAATGCCGATGAGCGCCAGCAACATCGCCTGGATCATATAAATCGTGAGCACCAGGCGGCTGGTGGCGCCAAGGCATTTGAAGGTGGCGATGATCTCGCGCTTCTTGGCCATGTAGCTCTGGATGGCATTGCCGACGCCGATGCCGCCGAGCAGCAGCGCGGTGAGGCCGACAAAGTTGATGAATTGCGTGAAGCGTTCGGCGTCGCGGCGTAGGGTCGGCGCCGGATCGGTCCAATCGCGGATGGCGAAGCCGCTTTGGGGAAAATCGATCTCGATGGTTTTGCGCGCCGCCACGAGCTGTTTGCGGTCAACGGCAATGTCTCCGGGCATCTTCACCCGATAGACCCAGCGGATCAGGCTGCCGGGTTGCACCAGCCCGGTCTTGGCGAGGGTGTCACGCGACATCAGCAGCTTCGGCCCATAAGACAGCCGGTCGGCCAGACGGTCGGGCTGCTTCCCTAACACCCCGCCAATCTCCATGGTGGCTTCGCCGATCTTAAGGGAATCACCGATTTCCAGTCCCAGACGATCGAGCAACACGCGCTCGGCCAGCACCACGCCCGGCTTTTGCCACGCAGGCCCGGCATCTTTTGGCGCCAAGACCACGACGTCGCCATAGAGCGGGTAGGGATCGTCGACCGCCTTCACTTCGACCAATGCGCTTTTGCCGTCTTCAGCTCGCGCCATGGCGCGGAAGCTTGCCGACTCGCTGATCTCGCCGAGCTTTTGCAGCGCCGCGCGCTCATCCGGATTGGTTTGCCGGTGGATCAGCTCGAAGGAAAGATCGCCGCCGATGAGCAATCGGCCTTGTTGGGCGAGCGCCTTGTCGAAGGCCGCCGCTAGCGAGCCGATGGCGGCAACCGCGGCGACGCCAAGCGCGATGCACAGCACGAAGACGGCAAGACCGCCCGCGCCGGCGCGCAATTCGCGCAATGCAATGGTTAGCGCCAGGGAGCGTTTGAACCGTGGCGAAGCTGGTTCGGCACCTACGTTCGCGGTGCTCACGAAACGCCCACGCGGCGCTTGGCGCGCCTGCTGACAATGCGGCCGTCTTCAAGATTGACGATGCGGTCGCAACGCTTGGCCAGGGTGGCGTCATGGGTGATGAGAAGCAGCGTGGCGCCGGTACGCTCTTTCATCTCAAACAGAAGGTCCATCACTTGAGCGCCGGTGGCGAGGTCGAGATTGCCGGTGGGCTCATCGGCCAGGATCAGCGTCGGCTTGGTGGACAGTGCCCGGGCAATGGCCACG
>SDBT01006943.1_pt1 | contig 18706 bp, 26 predicted proteins | sample 2277101 | NCBI WGS metagenome assembly SDBT01 (sample SAMN10404973, study PRJNA504765) | marine sediment metagenome | isolation source: marine sediment core GS10_PC15, 103 cmbsf | place: Arctic Ocean: Southern Knipovich Ridge | collected 2010
ATCCCCTTGCATACGAATTTTGCGGGCGAGGTTGAGCATCAGGTGCTCCCTTTGTACGGCCCCACCTCCAATCACATTCGCGTCCGTTTCGATGTTTCCGACGTCGCAGCCCTCCAGGAAGATCGAAACAAGCTGTTCCAGCGCATCGATCGTGCCGTGCAAGGCGGATGGATGACAGTTTCTGCCGGCAAACTGGCGGTCGGGCAGGAGCCGGGCCCGGCGGACGACGTCTATTTGCGGAAAGCAACCGTCGTCACCATCCCCGAGGACACCATCCCCGCGGCACCAGCGACGGATGACACAGCGAAAGGCCTCGAGGTTAAAAACGACGCGACGCTTTTCGAGCAAAGGATTCTTGATACGGCCCGAAATGTTGACGCGCAACCCGGGCAAGAGGCTTTCCTCGAGATACAGGAACGGAACGCCCCGAGGCTCACCGAGATAATGCAAGCTGAGCTCGAGAAGTTTTTCGACGACCTTGGAGCGACGGCCGCGAAAGTAGCCGAGCCGATCCTCGCCGAAATGTTCAAGGTGGCGCCAGAGGTTATTATTTCAACCGATCGCATAATCGAAGCGATGGGCATGGGGGCAATAACGCCGGTATTCCAGCAGGTTTACGAGAAGCATTATCTGCTCGTAGCGACGGAATCAACCGCCGACGCGATGGGAGCCATCGGCCTCGCAACGGATATTCCCGATCCTGTCGCGCGCGCAATCCAGGCAACGGGAGGGACGCGGGCCGGACTGGTCGACCTGACCAAGCAGACAAAGGACGCCCTATTTACCGCGATCGAGGAAGGTCGCTCCCTTGGAGAAGGCGCCGCCCAGCTCGCGAAGCGCATCAGAGAAATCGTCCCCCGCGGGCCCTGGTCGACACCAGAGATACGGGCCCTGGTGATCGCGCGAACGGAAACAAAACACGCGCAGCGCATTTCCTCCCTTCAAATGGGGAAGGGCCAAGGCGTGGCGCAGTTTCGAGTATTCGATGCCCGTGTCGGCCTGACCGATGCGACGTGCGAGGGCCTGGACGGGGTACTCGTATCGGCCGCCGATGCCGAACAGCTCGCCGGCGACGAGCACCCGAACGGAACGCGGGATTTTGTCCCGTATTTTGGAACCTAAGAAGGGAGATATCCCATGGCCGGAAAAGGCGACACTTTCGAAAATGAATGGCTCGAGCATATATTCAACAACGCGGCTATTCCGCTAATCGGCGATGCCGCCGGTTTGTTGGCGAGCCTCGGCGATGGAGATTTGTTTGTAAGCCTCCATACCAGCGATCCGGGCGAGGCGGGAATTCAGACCACCAACGAAATCGCTTATACAGGGTACGCCCGCATCGCGGTCGCTCGGGATGGCACCGGATGGACTGTGACAGCGTCCTCCGTCGTCCCACAGGCTGATATTGATTTCGGCGAAATGACGGGCGGCGCTGGCGGCACGGTTACGCATTTTGTCATAGGCACAGCCACCAGCGGCGCGGGGAAAATCCTGTACTTTGGTCTCGTTACCCCGAATATCGTTGTAACGAGCGGCGTCACCCCACGGCTGGATGCCACAAGCAACGTCACCGAGGACTAATCGAGAAGTTTTCGCGATGAACCGTTGGAAAATCTATTATGCGAACGGCCTTGTCCGCACGTCGAAGCAAGGGCCCCCGCACCCCCAAGCCGAAATGAATTTCCATTTTGGAGTGCAGGCGATCCTCCAGGATCGGGGCGACGTGGAAAACGAACGATTCCATATTATCAGCGGACACGATTTTTATGTACTGGATAAATCCGGGTATTGGATACCGATTGACAGAGATTCAATTATTGAAAGGCTGATGTTTCACAGAACATCGATTGAGTGTGTAGTAAAGGGGCTTTGCATCGCGCAACCAGAATTTCGATTGATTTATGAACAGGCGAAAAACGACAAAGACAAGGCCGCGCTGGATTAACACCCGCCTCGAATACGACGAGGCCGGGAAGTTAATTCGCATTGAGGGCTTTTGGGATGCTGGCCCGATCCTGGAAGCCGGCGGCGCCCCTACGATCGAGCATACGGACTGGGCTTTCTACAGCGACGGCACCGAATCCGGTTCTGTCATAATTGGCACAAAGAACACCAATCCGGCCAAGGGCGACATTCCCAACGACACCGTTATTTTTTATCGCGCCGGGATGGAGGAGACCGCCGGCAACGCGGCAATGAATTTCACCTGCCAGTTGCAATATAATCGCAACAGCGCAGGGTTTGTCGATGTAAATGCCTCGAGCACCCATGTTCAGTCCGTCGCCACAGCGAACATTGCAGACGGCGCCGACACCACCCAGCGCCTGACAGCCTTTACCTACGATTCCACAAACGAGGGATTCGATGAAGTGGACGGCCTGGCGGGAGGGAACACGGCGGACCTACAGAGCAACGGATTCGAGGCCCTGTTCGCTTTTCAGCTCATTGAATCCGCCCTTACCGACGGCGATACAATTATTTTCAAGGTTGTCGATTCCGCGGGCAGCGATCTTGACCAGTACAACCAAACCGATCCGACAATCACGGTTGAAATAGCCGGAACGATCGAAAGCGGCGAAGGACAAAGCTCCGGCGTCGGCTTTGCAACAGGCATAGGAAAGTCGATCGCGGCAGGAGAGGGCGCTTCCGCTGGTGTTGCAGTAGCAACCGCGGCCGGCGTGACATTAAGAACTGGCGTCGGCGCCTCGGCTGGAGTAGCCGTCGCGACTGCCGTCGGCGTGACGATTGCCGTGCAAAGCGGAGAGGGCGCGAGCGCCGGAGTGGCAGTCGCAACCGGCATTGGAAAGGCCGTATTCGCTGGCGCCGGGGCTTCCGCTGGCCTCGGCGTGGCAACGGGAATCGGAAAAGCAACCGCGGCCGGCGTTGGTGCAGCTCCAGGCGTCGGAGTAGCAACAGGCGTCGGAAAATCAATAGCCGCGGGCGAAGGAGCTTCCGCGGGAGTAGGGGCGGCCGCCGGAGTCGGAGTTACCCTGAGAACCGGCGTCGGCTCCTCCGCCGGAGTAGGCTTTGCCGTCGCGGTCGGGGTAACGCTAACGGTCGTAAGTGGAACGGGCTCGAGCGCCGGCGTAGGCGTGGCGACTGGAGTCGGGAAGTCTGTTTTCGCTGGAGTGGGAGCCTCCCCAGGTGTTGGCGCGGCCGTAGGTATCGGCAAGTCTGTCGCCGCCGGCGTAGGCGCCGCACCGGGGATCGGCGCGGCCGCCGGCGTTGGAAAATCTATTTTTGCCGGAATCGGGGCCGCCACTGGCATCAGTACAGCCGCCGGCGTCGGAAAATCAATATTCGCTGGAATGGGTTCCGCCGCTGGCTTTGCAACCGTAACCGGCGTCGGGGCAACCGTGGAACCGCCGAGCGGCATCATGATCGAAAAACTCCTCGATGTCGGGATCGCCCAAACGCTCGCGCTTGACGTCGGCGCCGCGACTCAAATATCCTTAACGGTCGAGGTCTAAAAAATGGCAAGCGACGAGAGAATCCATGTCGGCGACGTCGGAACCTTGTTGATCCTTACCATTGTGGATTTAACGCAAGTAAACCCGGACGGAACGCATCCGCCGCTCGACTTGACCGGACAAACATTGCTCGAGGTAATATTAGAAGATCCGAGCGGCGATTCCGTGACAAAGACGGGCGTCCTGGTCGGCGCAGAGGTGGACGGCGTTATAAAATACGCCACTATCGCTGGAGACCTGGACGCGCCTGGTTTGTGGTATGCTCAGGCAAATATAGCGATTCCGAACTGGTCGGGCAGAAGCACGGCGGCCGCTTTCGAAGTTGAACCAGCCTTATAATCACAGCAAGGGAGACGCACAATGGAAATCTTGCGAAAACTAATTGCCGGAACCAGGCTGAAAGCAGACGATTCAGGAAACGGCACCGCTCTGATTTCGACGCTTAACGTGGTCGACTCGGACGGCGACGTAACCTTGCCGGGAGCATTCGGAACTCAGCACGCAAAAATGGTGCCAGCCCACGACTGGCAGCATGTCCCGATCGGGAAAGCGCGGATTCATGAGGACGGCGACAAAGTGCTCGCCGATTTCAACCTAAATCTGGAAATCGCTTCCGCCCGTGACTGGCACGCGGCATTGAAGCACGACCTCGCCACAGATCCCCCTCTCCAGGAATGGAGCTATGGTTTCGGGATTGAAAAGGCGAGTTTCGGAGATTTCGAAGGGCAGGAGGTTCGGTTTTTGGAAAAACTCAAGGTGCGGGAAATCAGCCCTGTCCTGGTTGGCGCCGGCGTAGGGACTCACACCGTCGCCGTAAAGAATGCCGATCCTCAATCGTTGAAGCTGGCCGACCACATTGCCGATGCTATGAAATCCGTCGAGGAGGTCGTTTCCCGTTGCCAGAAAATACAGATCGCGAGAAAAGCAGACGGCCGCGATCTATCGCCCGATCGGTATGCGGAGCTGGAGAACATGGACACGGCCCTCGAGGCGGTCGACACCGCGGCGAAGGCCCTTACAGATTTGCTCAAGCGCGGGCCGAAGCAGGGGGACGCCAGCGATGTATCCAGGGAGGAGGCAGACTTGCTCCTCGCGGAATTCTCGCGGGTTACTTCAAACCTAGGCGTTTCTTAGTCCGCAATCGACGCCCGTGAATGACTCGCAGGAGCCGAGCGACGGGCTCGGGGATTTTACGCTCCCCCAGCTCCCACCGTCGCACCGTCCGGGCGGAAGCGACCCCTACGCCGGACGCGAGTTCTTTTTGCGTCCAGCCAAGCGCGCGCCGTATGTCGCGAAATTGTGCTGGCGTCATGCTTTTCCTCTTTTGAATAAAAGTTGCTGGACTCCCGCCACAAAACCCCGGGGGACGCAAGACTCCTCGATTTGCCATCCCCAGCCGATAAAGCGGACGACATGGTCGAAGCCCAATCGTGTTTCGAGACCCCTTTCCCCGCACTCACACACCGCGACCAGATTGCGCCCGCCCCGATGCCCTCGCGAGCCTTTCCGCCAGCGCCGATAGTCTATGACGTCCCCGGTTTTGATTGCGGGCAATTCCGCCCGTGAAGTGATAACAGCCATCAGCCGGCCTCAAGGCTAATGTCCGACTTGCGAATCGCGTCGGCCATGGCCGCGATAGCCTCGTCGCTCGAATCGCGAACGTGACTCCAGTCGTACATAAGCTCGGCCTGGCGAAGCTCAGCGACGCTCCGCTTACCGTAACCATCTCCCAAAGCGAAGATACGACAATAGGTCGACGCATCGCGAATCATGTCGGCCGAAGAATGATAAAGATAACGATGGCAAAGCTGGAAATTTTCAGAAGTCATTGCGGGTCTCCTCGCTGTGGTTTCGGCCGACGGAATTGTCGGCCATTATATGGATCGCGGTGTTAGAACTTAGAAACAAACTCGCCATCCTCATCGAATATGTTGATAAACGAATAGCCCTTGCCGCTGGGATCGTGGACTACGACGTAATCCCAATCGGGATCATTGGCTTTCAATTCCGCCGCTATCGCAACGGCCTTCGCGGGATCAAAAAGGGTCTCCGTGGTGTCGATCATCAGTTTCATGTTTCCCCTTTCTGGTTGTGGTGCTTATTTACTTTATCTGTCTATATAATAGGGCCATTGGCCCTCTTTGTCAAGCGTAAATGCAACTATTTTGAAAAAAAACTTGCGCGTCGGATTTTCCTTTGCTATCAGTTGCAAAATCAGCCGAGCGCGACGACTCGGACAGACGACCCGCCCCCAGGCGCGACGACCCAAGGCGGCACGGAGAAATGAACAAAAACCCTCGCCAATAGGTGCGCGCCATGAAAGAACAGTCCCACCGCTGGATCAATACATACCTGGAATATGACTTTGACGACAACCTGATCGCCTGTGAAGGGTTTTACGACGAGGGCCCGTTTTGCCTCGCCGACCCTCCGGAAAATCAGCAACTCGTCGAACTCAACGGGAAATTGACCAGCACCCGCGACCGTGTCGCCAAGGCTTTCGAGGAAGCGAAAACGGAAAAAGATGGCAAGGCTGTTCACGACTTCACGCTCGTGAAAGTCTACGGCGATGGCCTGTCGACCGTGGCGATTGCCGAGAAGGTGCGCAAAGACAACGACGAAATGACAGATTTGCAAAAGCAAATCGAGACCATCAAGGCCGCCGCCGGTGCGTTTGATAGGCTGAATAAGCCCGTCGACCAAATAGTTCATCCCGCCCAGGACGACCAGGCCAAAGCGACCCAACCGCAGCGATACAAGTCGATCGGGGAACGGCTTTTCGATCTTCCCGAGCTCAAGGCGAACCCCGCTGGCCTGCGCGACCTTCTCAAAAGCGGAAAACTCGAAATTCCCGACGTAAGTATCAACGAATTCAAAACCCTGTTCCAGACCACGGCTGGCTGGGAGCCTGAATCGATACGGTTTCCGCAAATCGTGGATGCCGTAACGCGCCCGATCCAGATTCTGGATATTATGCCGACCGGCCAGATCGGCCAAGCCGCCGCGAAATTTATGGAGGAAACGACCCGGACGCACGCCTCGGCGGAAACGGCAGAAGGCGCGACGTATAAGGAATCGACCTTTGTGTTGACGGAAAAAACGCAGACCGTCGAAAAAATCACCGACAGCATTCCCGTAACCGATGAACAACTCGAGGACGTGCCTCAAGCACAATCTTACCTCGAGGGTCGGATCATGTTCGGCATTCGCCAGCGGCTCGACAGCCAGGTGCTCAACGGCGACGGCATCACCCCGAACCTCCTCGGAATCCTTAACGCCGCCGGCATCCAGACCCAAGCTAAAGGAGCCGACCCTGTGCCCGATGCGTTTTTCAAAGCCATGACACTGCTTAGGCTGGTCGGACGGGTGAGCCCGACTCACAACATTTTGCACCCGAACGACTGGCAGGAAATCCGGTTGCTCCGCACGGCTGACGGTATTTATATCTGGGGCAACCCGAGCGAGGCCGGGCCCGAACGCCTATGGGGCCTGCCCATAGTTCAGAACGATGCCATCACCGAGAATACCGGACTGGTTGGAAGTTTCGAAGCTGCCTGGATACAACTCCTGGAGCGGCGCGGCGTAATTCTGGAAATGGGTTTCACCGGGAGTCAGTTTGTGGAAGGCAAGCAGACGATCCGGGCATCCATGCGAACCGTCCAAGTGATCTACCGACCGCCCGCATTCTGCACCGTCACCGGCATCTAGCAACATGGGAGCCCTCCGGGGCTCCGCTTCCCGGAGCTTTACCGTGGCGCTCGTCCCGACGACCACAGTAGTTGAAGCCCTTGCGGCCGACGACGATGCAACGGTCGCCGCTGCGACTGGTTTGCGCCTGGTGGGCTGGAATGTCCGCGAAACCGGGGCCGCCGCGGCCAACTTCGATATTGTCCACGGAGCAACGGCGGCCGGCGGAACGAAGCTCGTCCCGATTGTCCTCGCGGCAGATGCAAAAGATCAAGATTGGTTTTGGCCCGGCATTGATTGCTCGGACGGAATTTCAATCGTCAGAACAGCCGGCGCAGCCGATATAATTCTCCACACGATCAACACTCCCGAGGGTTAAGCATGGGCGAATCATCGAACACAACAAGAATTGCCGCGTCGCGGATGCGGCCTTGGCAGAATGCGGGAGCCCCCTTGAGCGGCACATCCGGAACGCTTGCGCAGATCGCCGAAGCGGGCGCCCTCCTCTGGGACACAAGCAACGGTGTCGTGTTTGTGAACGAGGGAACTCAGGTATCGCCCTACTGGACGCCTGTCACCCTGGATCAATTGGCGCTGTTCGGCGTGCAAGAGGATTTCCGGGCCCAGCTCGGCCACCTTGAGGCCGCCACAACCACGGAAACGATCCTCGCCGGCGGTTTGCGAATTTTCGGGCAAGGCCTCGACGAAATCGACTCGGGACTCGTTCCACAGACCCCCGCATTGGGCGGCGTCCTGGCTCAAATGTTGACGTCAGTCACCGCGGCCCACCTGGTCGCGATCGGAATGTCAGCCGACATGATGCAGCCCGACCAGCATCAATTGCTAGTCGTCGACGCGGAAATCGCCCACGTTACCGCGATTACCGCTCGCGCCGTATTCTGCGGATTTGTCGGCATTGCCCCGGATGCCCTCGACCCGGCCGTTACGGGCGCAACCACTGTCGCGACGCTTGTCCAAAACGACCTTGCAGGATTGTGGTTTGACTCTGGTCTGACCGACGCCGACCGCCTTTTCGGCGTGCATAACAAAAACGACGAAGCAGCGACCCAGGACTTGACGGTCGACGGCGATACAGGAGTCGACGTCCCGGCCGCCGGAACTTCGCAACGGCTCCGTGTTGAAATCAGTGCCGCCGGCGTTATGACAGCGTTTCTTGACAAGGTGCAGGTTTACACCTTTGCAACCGCCCTGGCCCCGGCCGTGGCGGTTTCGCCTGTGCTGTATCTCGAGACGAACGCCAGCGCAATCAAGGTCGCCAACGTTAGCCGTTTTGGCGCGTGGGCTTACCGATAGTCAACGCCAGAACTGCGAGCTGGCATGGCTATAAAGTTGACGGAATACGAATATCTATCAGGCGAGGTCGACCTTCGGAACACCATCTTAGAGGTTACGATTGGGGCTCGTGGGTTCGGGGCAGACACGGGACATTGGTTTATTTTCGATGGCGTTTTATGGAAGCGGGCCGAAAACGTTGTCATTTCCGACGAGCACAAGCAGGTACACAACGGAAAAATGTGGGATATCTCGACGCTTCATGTCGGGGTCGTAAATGACTTGTTTGCCGATTTGGTCATAGAAAACGGCGCTGACGAGTTGCATTGTGTATTCACGGAAAGCACGTCCGGATCAGCCCATGCATCTATCAGCGAGGCGCCTACTGTCACCGCCGCCACGGGCACAGCGGCCATAGTAAAAAACGCAAATCGGGCTGTTGGCGATACCGGCGCGCCAACGGCATTGAAAGACCCGACGATCACGGACATAGGAACATTGCTGGTGGAATGGTTCGATAACGGTGGAATTGGCGGTGCCGCCGCCGGGGGTTCAACGAATCGAGACACGGAATTGATATTGAAGCCAAGCACAAAATATTTATTCCGTATGGCCAATAAACAGGGGAGCGCCGCTGATATGTCATGGCTGATCCATGGTGACGTCAATTGAGCGCGGGATTAACTATTAACACCTTGCAAAAAGAGCAAGCAGCCCGGAGAGATTCAATGTCCGTCATTCTTAAACAACGTACATGTAGGGCAGTCGATGGCCGCGCCGTACCCGAGGGAGATCCCGACTCGGCATTTTTGGTCGGCCCGAAAGGTGGGAAGGTCTCAGACGAGACCGCGATCGCGCTCGGCCTAGTCGACGGTTGGATCGCTGGGACGGAGCCCAAGGGAGGAAGGCCGGAAGGCGACAAGAGGGATAAAAGCCCGAAAGCCGATAAATCCGGCCGGCGAAAGGCTGCCCAAGGGACTCCGCTACCCGAGAAGAAAACCAAGGGCGAACAGCTCGTTGTGATAATTGGCGGGATGATCCGCGAGGTTTCCGAAGCCGGGAACCGTGGCGGCCAAGTTGCGGCCGACGCTGTTATGGTAAAGCTATTTACCAAAGACAAATTGCCCGACTCCCGCGTGCTGGCCGCTCGCCTCGAGGACAATGTAAGTGCCTCGGAGCGCGACGAGGCATGGCTTGAATTTCAGATCGCCAATCCGGATATTGATTTCAGCGACCCCGACGCGGAAGAGTCGGGAGAGGGTGAAGGATCAGACGCCAGCAAATCCCCGGAAGATGGCAAAGAGAGCGGAGACGACGATACCGGGGCCGGCGAAGCTGGCAACGACGACATTATTTAACGAGGACGCCCCGGCGCCCACACCGAGGAGCTGACCAATGGCCGACGTTGCCCAGGCTGTTATTCCGATCGTCAAAGCAGGAGTCGAGCCGGTTTATACCGGCTCCCTGTCGACCTCGGATGTTTACCAATTTGTGAACGACGGCAAAACGTTTTTGCACGTCAAAAACGGCGGCGGATCGCCCGACGTCGTGACGATCGTTTCTGAACAAATCTCGGATGGCCTCGCCCTGGCCGATCGCACCGTAAACGTTCCCGCAGGCGAGGAAAGAATGATCGGGCCGCTCGTGCCAGCGGTTTACAACGACGGCGCAGGCCTGGTGAATGTCTCCCATAGCTTTATAACCACCGTCACCCAGGCCGTTTTCAGCCTTTAACGACGAGCCCTTGTGACAATACTTACCCCAGAAAAATTACGCGAGCATATCGAAACCGACCTCGGCGACCCGGCGTTGCTCAGACTGGCGGCGGCGGCCGAACAAATGATAATTCGCGAAGCGGGGGAAACGACCCCCGTAACCGAGACTCGGAATGAGTGGGGCTTCCCGAGCGGGCGCCATAGAACGCTTTATACCGCCCGCCCTGTTTCAAGCATCACCACCATAAAGGAACGGGATCACCCGGACGATACGCAAACGACCCTTGCGACCGACGATTTTCGGCTTGAAGGGGTTAGGCAGATAATTCGGCTGCAGGAAGGAACGAATCCCCGATTGTTATGGGCTCAGCATGTCGAGCTGGTTTACACGACAGACAGCGACGACGAAATACGGAAGCTCGTGCAAATTGACCTGGTTAAATTGTCAGTGATGTATTCTGGAGCGCAGAGGGAAAGGGAAGGCGATTTCGATTTTTGGCACCATGACACCGCGAAAGAAACGAACGCCATTCTGGGCATGCTACGGAACGCCCGAAATAATCCGATCGTGGTGTAATATGGCCGTTGGAAGCCGGGCGAGAACTCAAATGACAATGCGCGCTTTTCTTGAGCGCGACGACACCGGGACGACAGATCCTTATGGACACGCTGGAGCTCCTAATTTCACCGCACTTGCGACTATCCCTTGCCGCGTATGGTCTCGTTTCCGACGGGAGAGAAACGACAACAGCAAAGACGCCCGCGTCGAGGAAATCCGCTGTGGAATGCCGCTCGGAACAGACGTCACGGAACTTGATCGTATTGCAAACGTCAAAGACAGGCTCGGAGCTGTTATATGGGATGGCCCTTTGCGAATTGACACGATCCAGCATAAGCACACACACATCGAAATGGATTTGCGGAGAATTCAATCATGAGTCTGGACTGGAGGGGGCCGCAAGTATCCGCGAAAATGGGAAGGGCCCAACTTTTCGGCGTCAACAAGACCATGGCCGAAGCCGTAGAGCACGCCAAGCGGAATCATACATGGCAAAACCGGACAGGCACCCTCGAAGGTTCAATTTCGATTGCAGAATTCGCACACCGGGAAGGGCCCGGTTATCGCGGCCTATGGGGATCGAAAGATGTTCGCTATGCGCTGATTCACGAGCTCGGCGGAAAGATCGTTCCTAAATCGGCGCCGAAATTAAAATTCCAAGTCGGCGGCAATTGGGTTACAACGGACGAAGTGACCATTCCAGCCCGACCGTATTTGCGGCCGGCGGCTGATGCTGCTTACCCGAAATTGAGGTCGAATATTCGCGAAGGGTTTATGACTCTATGACGCAAATCGTTGATGTCAGACTGGCGATAATCGAAATCCTGAAAGCCGACGCGGACACGACCGTCGAGGTTCAAGGCCGTGTATTTGGCGACGAGCTCCCGCGTAGCGAAACCGATGCCATGCCGCAGAAAGCCGTTGTTATTTCCCCGGCTGGAGGAACGCCGTTGCCATATACCACCGCAACCCTCCCGCTCGAAACGCAGCGCCTTGATGTTTTTTGCTATGGCGGGACACTATTTGAGGCCGAGGAGGTTCGGCGAGCTGTATATGGAGCACTCCGGGCTGTTGAACGGGTAGTAATCGCTGGCGTGTTGGTACATTGGGCCCGTCCTGCCGGCGGCTCCATGTCGGGGCGAGATCCCGACGCCAATTGGCCCATGAAATGGAATAGCTGGCAAATCCTCGCCGACGAACGCGCGGCCGCATAACCAAGGAGTGACAAAATGACTGCACCTTTTGAAATAGTCGCCGCGCCTTACGAGGTATATGTCGCTCCAGTGGGCGAGGCATTTCCGCTGATTACGGCAGAGCCCCCCGGCGGAAACTGGACATTGCTGGGAACGCTCGGGGATACCGAATATGGAGAGGACGGCGTTTCCGTCCAGCACACGGAAACCGTCGAGGATTTCCGAAGCCTTGGAAGCACGGGCCCGGTAAAATCCTTCCGCACAGAGGAAGATTTACTTGTCTCGTTCATGCTTCACGACATAACCCTCGAGGAGTACGCTCGCGCGCTGAATTTCGGGACAGTTATCACAACTGGCGATAACAAATCGCTCGAAATGTATCAGGGGCAAGAGGTCACTTATCGCGCGTTATTGGTTCGAGGAAATGACGCCGGGCCCTACGGCGCCGGCTATAATATGCAATACGAAGTACCGCGCGTGCGAGAGGACTCGGCCCCCGAGGTTGTATTCCAAAAAGGGACCCCCGCTGGCCTGGCCCTTGTTTTTCGGGCAATGATCGACCTCAACGCCGCGTCGGATGGTGCGCGGTTCGGGAATATCAGGACTCAATTCCAGAACTAGCCACATGACCGAGGCCAGCCTACAAGATCGCGTCCGCTCGACCATGGCCGCGGCCAAGTATCATAAACGCGCGATCGGAACGCACCGCAAGGCGCTCCGAGAGCGCATGGAGGAGTTGAAGAAACTCCAAATTCAATGTGAATCCCTCGGGATCGCATTCCACATCGAGAGCGAAGGGAAACCCCATGGCTCAAAAAGCCCTGCTGACAATTAACACTGAAGGAACCCGCGAGCGGGTCGTTATCGACGAAACGTCATACGACCTTACCGACTTCGATTCTTTCAACGCCATCGAACAGCACAAAATAGCCCGACTCGGTAAGGCCATCAAGAAATTAATGGATTCCGACGAGCTGGACGAGGCCGACGCAGCGTCAATCACCAAGCAAAGCGACGAACTTTTCGAAAAAATCTCCGGGAACATCCCTCCCGCCGTCAAAGCCAAGCTTCGGGCTGGCGCACGCCAGAGGATAACGAGTGCCTATTTTTTGGCATTCAACGGAAGGGACAAAGAGAAAGAGGAGATCCCTTCCGACGATGGATCGGCGACACAATCCCAGGACTCCAAAGATTCTACGGCGGAGAACTCGACGACTGGTTGACGATGCCGCATTGGCTTCTCGAGGCGTATATGGAAAACATGCCGAAAATCGAAGCTCGGGAATCACTGTCAATGGCAACGGCCGTCGCCGTGGGCTCGGGCTCCATGAAAAAGAATAAATCGCAAGAGATTGTCCGCCGATGGGAACGGCGCGCCGGCCGCAGCAACACCGTTCGCGGTTTGTCCACGGCGGACGTGGCGGCCATGCACGGAATAGGGGTAATCGAGGAACCTCCAAATGTCTGAAACCCTCGGGCGCGCAATTCTTATCCTGTCCACCGATAGCAAGGCCCTGGACGCCGGCGTCGCAAAGGGCAAGCGATCGGCCCAAAGCCTCGCGACCAGATTCCGCAAAGTCGGCCGGGAAATCACGACCAGTTTCGGGCTACCGATTATCGCGCTCGGCGGGCATATCCTGAAAACGGCCGCCGATTTTGAACAAGGAATGAATCGCATCCAGGCGCTTACCAGTGCCACAGGAGCAGAGTTTCAGGCCCTCGAGGAACAGGCACGCCAACTCGGCGGGACGACTCAATTCTCTGCATCCCAGGCAGCTGACGCGATGGGGTTTCTGGCACAGTCAGGGGCGAACGCAAACGAAATTCTCGCTCAAATGCCAGCAACTCTCAATCTTGCCGCGGCCGGGATGATAGACCTTGGCCAGAGCGCCGACATTGTAACCAATATTATGAAGGGGTACGGGCTGGAGGTTGAGGAAACGACCCGAGTCACGGACGTCCTTACCGCAGCCTTCACGGGATCGAATACCAATCTCCAACAATTGGGCGAGGCGATGAAATTCGCGGGCCCGGTCGCATCGGGGTTTGGGATTCAATTCGAGGAGGCGGCGGCCGCCTTGGGTCTCATGGGGAACGCTGGTTTCCAGGCAAGTCTTGCGGGCACGGCGTTGAGAGGGGCGCTAGTCCGCCTGGCCACGCCCACGGACAACGTTGCCGAAGTCATAGAGGGGCTTGGAATAAACGTCCTGGACGCCGACAAAAATATGGTGTCGCTTGTCGAAATCATAAAGCAGCTTGAGGACAGCGGCGCCAGCACGGCGGAAATTATGACGATATTCGGACAGCGTGCAGGCCCCGCAATGGCGGCCCTGGTGTCCCAAGGTTCCGAGGCCCTGGTCAAATTTACAGCCGTGCTCGAGAATAGTGGAGGCCGGGCAAAGGAAGTCGCCGACGTGCAAATGAAGGGACTGACGGGAGAGCTTCGGAACCTGAAAAGCGCCTGGGAAGACATGGAATTAACGATTGCAGGATCGGGATTTCTTACCCTTGTAAGCGACTGGGTTAAAGGGGCGACATTTCTTATCCGCGAACTGTCCGGGAACATGGACAGAATCAGGCTAGTGCAAATAAAAGGGATAATTGAAAATAGAGAAGCCTTGGAACGCGGCTTTGCGGCCTTTGGCATACAGATTGACCTCTCAGCCGATTTGGATAAGGAATATAATGAACTGCTGAAAACGGTATTCAAGCTGACGGCCGCCACCGATGAGTCGACCTTTGCAATCAGGGCCGCAGCCGCAGGGCTTGCCGATGCGGAAAATCAAGTAGCCGGATTCACGGACGCCATCAAGGAAAACATAAAGATAATCCCAGACCTTGAGCGGGCATTCAATGATTCGGACGACGCCCTGATCGAGTTTATGGACGATGTAGTCGGGGGCACGCTCCTAATAACGGAAATGGGCAGCGGGTTGTTCAATGCCGCAGCGGCAGCCATGGAGCTGCAAAGGCGAATCCGCGAATTGGAATTCGGGCCTCTTGAAAGATCAATAAACGACACGGACGACGCCTTAACGAATTTTGATGATGACGTCGCCGACTTCACCCTGGACATAACGGAAATGGGGGATGGGCTTTTCCATGCTGCCAATGCGGCGATGGAGCTCCGACGTCGGATTCAAGAGTTAGAAGCCGAGAACATACAAGCAGACCCGGGAAACCTCGGCGACACATTCGCCGGCATTGGGAATCAGTTTGCGGGGCAAGTCGCGGGCGTGTCCGGCGGGATTGCCGGATTCCAGGCGGGCGGCGGGCTGCCGGGTTTCGCTGCCGGTTTCTTTGCCGACCTGCTGTTGCGAAGTGACAAAATGCAGGAGCTGATCGGTACTTTAAACGAGGCCCTTGTCACCCTGATTGAACCGATCGTTACGGCGCTCGCGCCATCCCTCGAGGCCCTGGTTCCGCTTCTCGAGGAATTGCAGCCCGTTTTTGAAGTGATAGGCAAAGCCCTAGCAATTTCCCTCGGGCCGCTCGTTTTCCAACTCAAACTGGTTACGGACATTCTCCAGCACGTAGACGAGGCCCTAAAAGACCTGCTCGCCCCGCTTCAAAGGCTCGCGGATGTTATCGAAGATTTTTCGGTAGGGAGCGCCGCCGGCGGCGGCCTTGGCGGCGTGGCGGGAGCTGTTGCCAGCACTCTCGGATTTCATAGTGGGGGTCATGTCGGAGCCGCAGACCTTGCCAGACTCCCCGGTATGGCGTCGAATGAAGGGCTCGCGCTCCTCCAGGCTGGAGAAACAGTTATCGCCGCAAACAGGCAGGTTACAATTGAACTTCACGGAGACGACAATACGACGTTTTCTAAACGCCAGATTCGCGCCCTGATAGACTCAATCAGCGACGAACTGACGGACGATTCAACGCACCGTTTATTGCAGGTTGCCGGATGACCCTTTTCATTGACTCCCATTCGATCCTTGCGGCCCCTTCCCTTGACCGGACGACGTTTGCTCCCAGGCTTGGAGCCCATAGCCTGCTAAGGGTAGCCGGCGCGGTCGTATCGGCCAGCGCTGACACTGTTGGCGGCGAAAAGGAAAACGGCTACAAAGAGGGGTTGACGTTCGATTTCTGGCGTCCCGGCACGAGCGGGACTCATTGGCTACGTGCCAGTCTGACCGGCGGCGCCCAAGTCTCGAATTACCTTGCGATTGCCGCTCATAATTTACACCAGAACGGCGCAAGCGTAAAAATGCAGCACTCGATCGACGGCGGCGCGACCTGGTTGGACTCCTCAAACGATTTCCTCCCGGGGAGCTCCGCACCTGTTATGATCCTTTACGATGACACGCTCGCGGGAGACCACCGGGTTCTTGTGGTTTCGGATACACCGGTCTCAATCGGCGTCGTTCATTTCGGCCAAATTTTGGCGCTCAACGCCCCGTTGCTCGGCCCATGGTCTCCACCAAACCTCTCACGGCGAAATCGGTATGTGAACGAAGTTTCCGACGGCGGTGCGTTCCTTGGAAAAACCCTGATTGCAGAGGGGGCGAATCTGACGATCGCAATAAGCGCCGCGGACATGGACTGGATTCGCGACAAGTGGGAAGATACCGTCCGGCTGATCGAGACCAGGGGGTTTTTCTTTGCAGCCCGAGACCTTGGAAGTGTGGGAGGGGTCGCCGAGCCCGAGGTTTTTTACGGTTGGGCCCAGGCCCAGCCAGGCGGAAAATACGACAGCAACGTTTACGGCGGGATTTCGCTGCAGGCCCGCGGCATAGTGACTTAGGAGTCGACCGATGGCGAAAACTTATGAAGTCATACAGGACACCGTTTTAAGCGGCACGACGTCCATAGGCATCGGGGCGAGCGCGGAAGTTACGATTCGCGATGCTGTCACGGCTGGACTCGTTACGCTGTTCCAGGATCGCCTCGGGGCCGTCGGAGAAACCAATCCATTCAACGCCGATGCGAACGGGCAATTTCGCGTCTATACGCTACCGAAACGGCTGCAAATCTCGATCACTTTCGAGTCCGTGACGCGGATATGGGAAGATTTTCGGCTCGGCCCCAAGACGCCGAAACTTGCATCGGGCGATGCCGGTAAATCTCTGTTAGTAAATATCGACGAGGATGGTTACAGTTTGGTCGGGATTACTGACATTATCGGGAACCTTGGCTTTACGGTAACGCTTGATTCGCCGGCCGCGGGCGATATCACAGTTGCGATCAAGCAGGCGGACAATTCAACAGACCCGGATACGGACGGCCCTGTCGCTATAGGTTTTCCAGGCCGACTTGCGGCGCTGCTGGCCATTGCCGCTGATTCATTAAAATTAGATGCTACCGATGATTTTGGCCTGGACGACCGCGCTGCCAACACCGAAGTAACCTTATTCCTTTACGCGATTGATCGGAACGGCACACTTGAATGGGGAATAGGGCCGCGCCCAGACTTCACGCGGGCCACGGCGGACTTCACCGCCGTTGAAGGTGAGGCCGTTGACCGGGATCATGTGTTTTGTACCGCCGCTATCACGGCCAATGATCCCTGCCGAGTAGTGGGTTTCTTCAAAGCGACCTATGACACAACGGCTCAAGACTGGAGCGCGGTTACTTCTGAGTCTGATGTTGTTGGGGCTGCGCCAGGGCCACATCCGCGATCAATCATTAAAGGATGGGTGCAATACGATGGGACGGGGACGCCAGCAATAACCGGCAGTTTTAATGTTGTTAGTGTCGCGGATGTTTCGGCGGGAACACAGGTCATTACCTGGGATACAGATTTTGCCGACGTCACATATTCCGGCGTTTGCTCAAGCGGCCAACGAGAAACGCAAATCCGCGTCACGGATTATTTGGCTGGTACGTTTGGAGTTATTACTAGAGATTCGAGCGGAAATCCATCGGATATAAACGTCATTACTATTCATGCTGTGGGAGATCAATAATGGAAGATCAAATGATTGTATGGGAAATGCCGGACGGAACGGTGCAAATGGCCACATGCCCCGCGAATAATAAAAAGCCGGGAGAAACAAAACAGGAGTGGTTGTTGCGTGCTTTCAATAAAACTGTGAGGGGAAACTTTCCGGGTGCAAAGCGAATCCTCAATCCTGTGATGCCGGACGGACAACCTTTCCGCCCTGGAGCAAAGAAATTATTTTACGGTGCGTGGAGACATACAGGCAGCGGTAATGTCGATATCGACATGCCAGCCGCGCGGGATATTTATATGGAAAAGATGCGCAGGGAACGTGATGCCCGGCTGGATGCTTCTGATAAGGAAAAAGCCCGGCTGGATGATGTTGGCACCGCCACTCAAAAAACCGCTATAAAAACATATCGGCAGGCGCTCAGAAACCTTCCCGCAAATATTGACCTTGAATCCGTCACAACCCCGGAGGACTTGGATACCTTCGAGACTGTGTGGCCTGTATTGGGATGATCGACTCGGATATAAGACCGCGCCTTGGAAAACTGGATTATAAACCCAATTGGGGAACAGTGACGCATGACCTGGGAAGAAGCAAAAACGCGCGCCGGCCGACGGCTTTTTCGGGTCGTCGAAATTGACCTGGATTTCTGTTCCTTGACCTATGGCATCGCTCCGTGTGAGGCCGTGCTTGGAACGACCGGCACCCGCAAATGTTTCAATACCTTCTCGACCTGTCAGGATCCGCAGAATTTCACGCTAGAATCTAAAACATATCGCTTTTGCGATCCTATCGACGGCATTCCGCGCGATTTCGATGCGATTCCTTCTATCCTGGGAATTGAACTATCCCCGACGATAATCGACCCCGGCAAAACCCTCGGCAAGCGAGCTTC
>SDBT01006944.1_pt1 | contig 18705 bp, 9 predicted proteins | sample 2277101 | NCBI WGS metagenome assembly SDBT01 (sample SAMN10404973, study PRJNA504765) | marine sediment metagenome | isolation source: marine sediment core GS10_PC15, 103 cmbsf | place: Arctic Ocean: Southern Knipovich Ridge | collected 2010
TGAAATCTCAAAAAGATGTATACCTATCGGAAAGTGATACCGACGACGAACCTCCTAAACGTACTAAACTAGCAAAAGGTAGGAAAAAACCTGTTGCCCAAGATAGTGATACTGATGACGAACGTACTAAACTAGCAAAAGGTAGAAAGAAACCGGTTATTCAAGATAGTGATACCGATGATGAACCATTGACTTATCAAAAAACAATTATTCAGACAGATAGTGATACCGATGACAAACATCTTAAACGTACTAAACTAGCAAAAGGTAGAAAGAAACCTGTTGCTCAAGATAGTGATACTGATGATAAACATCCTAAACGTACTAAACTAGCAAAAGGTAGAAAGAAACCTGTTGCTCAAGATAGTGATACTGATGACGAACCTCCTAAACGTACTAAACGTACTAAACTAGCAAAAGGTAGGAAGAAATCTGTTGCTCAAGATAGTGATACTGATGACGAATCGCCTAAACGTAAAACAAAAGGTAGGAAGAAATCTGTTGCTCAAGATAGTGACACTGATGACGAATCGCCTAAACGTAAAACAAAAGGTAGAAAGAAATCTGTTGCTCAAAATAGTGACACTGATGACGAATCTCCTAAACGTAAAACAAAAGGTAGGAAGAAACCTGTTGCTCAAGATAGTGATACTGATGACGAACCTCCTAAACGTAAAACAAAGAAAAAGATCAAAAAGAAATCTGGAGCCAAGATACCAGATAGCGAATCCGATGTATCTAATAACGATGGAAAAGGAAGTTATCTCGTGGATTCGTCGACATCAGAAGAAGAGGATTAGATTGTTTGTTACTTAAATAGTATTCTAATATTTATTAAAATACTGAGTGATAAGAAGCCCTTGAAGAAAAAGAAAGTATAGATTGACTATTTTGGTATATTCTAAACCAGTTAATTATTAGACATAGTTTTGGATGATATCATTTGAATATGTATATCAACTGTCCATTTCCCGCCACCTGGTGCTCAATCCTAAGAGCGAATAAAATTTGTGGTGATAGTGCAACATGCGTCTGGTATTGGTATATATACAATATTTTTGCATATTTATTTGTTTTATATCTACTTTCTCGTGTTGCATGTATTATAAGCCCTACATTTAGACAAAGAGTCTGGTATGTAAGAATATCAATCAGTACATTAGGTGCACTTATTAAAGTACTTGGATGGGAATCTTTACGACGTTTAGTTACAACTAAACTACAAACCTTTCTATTGCAAAAAATATCAAGCTTTTCTGTTATAGATGATGGTCTCAATGTAACAATCTCTTATTATTGGGCTCCTACTGGGAAAATTTATAAAATATTATTTCCAAAAACGGATACCTCTAATTGTTCAGAACTATATAATATCTCTAGCAACGAGTGTAAAATGACAAACTTGCGTGATTTTATTGATTGTGCGGGACCATACGGAGATTTTCACTGTACAAATTTAACCCCACTTGATTTGGGATATACAGGTTCACTAATATTTACATATAAGGATGGAGACTCTGTTAGAGAATGTATTCTTGGTCAGGATGATAGTTTATCAAGTATTATCACGAAACTAACTTTACCAGTTTCCGAAAAGGTGGAAAACAAATCTGATTAAGTTAGTACAATACCTATACTATGTATTATTTATGAGTAAACAATTGTATATTTAGTAAGTGATGACTATAATCTTTTTGAAATGGCTAATAGTAGTGGGGCTATAACCCTCCTAGTTTTATCATTTGTTGCACTAGTTGTAACTGTTTTAGTTTTATGGTGGTTAGAATGGTCACGTCCTCCTCCTAATAAAAGTAGACAACCTAATGTCTTTATCACACAGCTCCAACCAAAACGTACGAAGAAAAGAACTATAACTTTGATAAATCCAATGCACCACACTGGAAAATTAACCATCAATGACCAAGAATTTGTCTTACGTGTGGGTAGAAATATTATTAATGTTCCCTCTGATGTTAATTCTATGAATTTTGGATGGCAATTAGCTAATGGACCTATTAGAGTAGCTCCTTCAACACCTACAATCGGTGGTGAAGTGTACATTCTTCTTAATGATGGTCTTTTTAGAAAGGGAGAATGGAGTTCGAACACTCCTATCCAGATAGTACCTCTTCCTTATAGCGCTAATAATGTCGTAAAAGCATTTCAAAGTGGGTACACAATTACTCCTGCAACATCAGGGAAGTCTTCTGTAAGTATATCTGAAGAATCGATTAAAAACGCATACACAGGTCTTCCTTTACATATAAAGTTTACAACAGGAACAAGCAGTAACGTTAACAAATCTACGAACTTGGAAAGAGAGAGCAGTGGTAATAGAAATAAAGGAATTACTGCTACAATAACTAATCCTGGAATACCTCTAGTTGTGTTTCAAAGTATGAGATGGTTAGGAGATAGTGGTGGAATAATAGAACTACACGCAACTCAAGATCCTATAACTATAGTATCGACAAGTAATGCTTCTTTATACCTACAAATATCTAAACAACCAGGAAGTGCAGGAAAGATATATGAAATATATCCTGGAACAAATTATATAGACGGAGAAAATCCTGAAAATAGATGGTTTCAGTTGATATCATACTCAGGACAGCCAAGAGGAGGGTGGATGCCAGTTGATAACTATCGTACAAATGGGGAAAAATTATTTTAGACTACGTTTACCATTTTTGGAAGACTAAAATGGTAAACTCCAAGTATTTTTATTTAGATAAATACACTAACTAAATAAAGATTGATGTAAAATTCCTCTTCTATTTAGGAGAGTTGTACAGTAGTTTATGAATCTTATTGGACAAATCATGACGAGGAAAAATCTTGTGTCGCATTGAGTGTATCGATATTCATTTGTTACCATCGTGATATACTAATTAGTTTATAACCATGGCAGAAAAAAATCAAGGCCTTTTTCTAGTTATCATTGTTATAGCTGTCATCCTTATCATCTGGCAGTGTTCTAATCGTCGATCTCGTTATCGTGAAGGTTTTAGTGTTCCTGGTTATGATGTATGTTCTCCTAGTGTAGCTGTTCCGTACGCCTGTTCGTCATTGGGAAGTTGTGGAACTTGTGGAGGTCAAGGATGTGTTTCTGGGGAACCATTTAAGAACTCCCAGGAATATGGATGGCAAGCTTTGGACAACACCCTTTTCAATGCTGTCTATGGTAATACACAAGCTCATGTTCCACAGTATAGTTCGTCATGTGGTTCTAGATGTTGCAGATTGTGTGCTGCTGGAAGTGACGGATCAAGTATGGCCGCTGGAAGCTGTGGCTATGGAACAGGTTATGATATGTAACTGTAACTGTAACTGTAACTAATTTTCATAGAAAAGTATCTGTAAATATCAATTTACAAATAGATGTTCCTCAAGTTATTCAGGAGGGGGAGGTAATTCAGGTGGTTCTTCACCATCTCCATCTCCATCTCCATCGTTGTAATTATATGTTTGATGTTCTTTTATCTGATGTTTAGTTACATCCATTCTTTCACATTTACCTTTCCATAATGGGATGCCATTTGTATATATAGGCTCTCCCCATTTCTTTCGTAGATAATCTTCCATGTCTGTTAGATTGGGAGTATATTTTCTTGCTTCAGAAGTGTAGTACGTTTTATACCATCGTACAAATGAAATATAGATATCGTTAAGAGGCAGTTCATCATCCACGTCTCCATATTCATCGATCTGAAATCTGATAAATGATGCATAATGATCAAACATACTCCTATATCTCTCTGTCGCCATCATTACCTTTGGTGGTGGGGAGAGTCCATGAGCATAGTACTCAGGAAGCCATACATTAATCATATACCAGTTAAATGCATCAACCATTCCTTTTAGAAGTTTGTCGAAATCTAAAATAATAGGAAATTTTTTAGCTTTTCTTTGAGCCTTAAGAGTTTTGGGAGCATCCACCTCTGGTACAAATGTAGTTTCATAAGGAGATGACCGTAAACGTGTCCATAATCCAGGATCTTCGGAATCTACCGGAGGTAGCTTGTTACAACTCATTACGATACAGAATAATGGGAGAAATTCTCCTCCCTTTCCGGAGTACATCTGTCTGTAATATACCGGATCGTTACCAGACAAATTTTTTATAACTGATGCATTTAACGGATCCTTCCTTGTTGCTTCATTTGCAAATATCACATGACATCCACGTAATCGATACATTCCTGGGGTGGCAGCCTCACTTCCTACTTGTTTTCCAGTAAATGTACTTAATGGTACTGTTTTAGCATAATCACCGAATGCAAGTTGTATTAGATTTTGTACTGTTGATTTTGCGTTATTGGTGTCTCCTATCCATATCTGAACAGTTTTATCTGTATTTCCTCCGAAATACAATGATGCTATAAATCTACAATTGTAAGCCATTAGTGATTTATCTACATATACTTCCTCAAAAAATTTAGTTACCTCTCTTAGTCTTGTACGTGTAGGTTTCCTTACCGGAAATGATATATTTGTTGACATACTGACATAGTCTTCTGGATATCCTGGTCTAAATGTTATATCACTTTCTGTTGGTCCTGTTACTAAAATTCCGTTATCATATCCTCTTAAGTATGGATTTGTATCTAATTTATTTTCAAATCCTTCTATTCGCATGTATCCTCTTGCTGCAAACTTGATAGCTCCTGTTATAAATGTAGCACTATTAAGTTTTACATTAACTAGCTTACGAAGACTATCTAAACTTTTCATAGCCAAGAATTTATCACCTTCTGCTTTCTGTTTGTACTCTATCTCAGCTTTCTGAAGCATCCCTTCATATTCATATTTTAGATTTCTGCATACTTTAGCAAATAATGCACTAGCATCATCTAATTTATTCCAACGATGTCCCCTAAACTGATACCACTCATTTTGTTTAGCTCCTGCGCACACAAATTCTCCTCCATATAACGCTTTTATGACTCGAGCTAGTCCTCCTTCTGATCCTCCTTCTTTTTCAATATACACATTTTCCATATCTTTACAATACCTCTCTCTTGTATAATCGTAAAATCTAACTGGACTATCCTTCATAGCCATAAATTCTAGAGTTCTAAGCGTGTTATCCCCGATGTTAAATGAATCCCATTTCGCACTACATCCTTCTACCTCGTATTTGTCTGATTTTTTGGAAAATTCGTCCCATTGTTCTAGTCCTTCTTCTGAGCCATCGCTAATATCAAATAATATCATTCCAATCCGAAGCCATTCGTTATAATCATCAGCTCTTGAATCCTTAACGATTTTGAGAAGATTAGACGCTACTTCAATATTTCCTTTAATCTCCTCCCGTGTAAGAGATATTTGAATATCTCGTTGTTTTCTTACTCTTTGGTGTCTTTTCTTTGCTGATAGTAAAAGTTGGATATCATCTTTAAGAACTGCATTAGGTTCACACCCTTCGTTCTTTAACATGAATGGTAACCAATATTTTCGTGATTTTCCTTTTGGTTTCATTGGAAACACTTCTGTGAGTGTTGAGTCCCCTAAATTATAATTATATATATATTTTACTTCATATGATTGTGGATCATCTCCCCCTTTTGCTGATCCATATAAATACCATTGACTATTACTTAGTATCTGTTTATCTACTTCTACCGATTCATAGGGTACGTCACTAAAAATCCCCCATTGTTGTACGTATGCGTCTGCTTTTTGGTGGAGTATCTTTCCTACCCACTTTGGAAGTACTACATTTGGAAATGATAGATGTATTCCATCCTTCCATATCTGTTTTTCTTGTATAAATACTGGAGATCCCTTTGTAAGAACTAGACAATGTAATTGTTTATCGTCTATATCCACACATATCTCTCTTAAAGCTTTGATATATGCCTTTACTAGTAGTCTACAATGATCTTTCTTGAATAATCTTTGAACATTTGAGGCACCTGATCTAAAATCAATATCTGCTACTACTCGAAAGTAGTCTCCTACTCTTTCTTGAAGACTTACACTTCCCGGACTTGTAGACACTTCATCACACCATCGTGTCCAGAATTCTGAGCTATTTTCCGAGGCTATACAGTATTTAGTCCTCTTTTTATCTTTAAAACCTCTCATTAGGTTCCATGGATCCCCTCTCCTGGATCTAAATTTTTCCATCCAATGGCTAAATGAAATAGTAGTTTTATCTGCTTTATCATCGAACTCAAAAATATCATCACAACTTTCTTCTGCTCCCGAAATGTCTCCTACCGAACTTACTGATGTATCGTATGGTGATCCTTTCTTTAATGAGTTAGCTAGTCTTTTAGAAGAACCTCTACTGTTGGAGTAATATTTTCTTACTGTACTAAGATTTCTAAATCCTCGATCTAATCGTTCATTTAACTCATCTACATCCGCTTTACGTTCTTTAGCCCTTTCTATAGGGTCAAGAATCTTGGAAACCAGGCTAGATGGGATTCCATTTACTGCATTTAATTTATTGCTAAGATTCTTTCGACGTCTAGATATAATCTTCCGTTCGTTCGTTGTGGAATTATAATTATGAATACTTCGTGGGGTTGCACCTACATATCTCTTTGTAGCGCTAGTGCTCCGACCTCGAGATCGTTTTGTTGAATTATATGGATCCATTGTTAATATTTACTGATCTAGTTAATAATCATTTGTTTGTACTATTATCTCTAAATTATTTGTTTTTGTGTTTTTATATAATCCTATTGTATTATATAAACCGTAGTAGTTATAGTGTAGATTCTTCTTCAAAAACAGTTTGTATACTTGACGGACCTTGTGTAACTATATGAAGCTGTGGAGACTCAATAATTGCTTTTTGTAGCTCTTCAGCTGTGATTTTATCACCATCCCCGATATTATCAAAATTCATCTCATATATTGTTCGTTCTAAAAGAGTTATTATAAAATAAAGAAAGTTTTCAATTTCTTCTAAACCCCTCCCAGCTAATATCTCCTTTGTTAAATCTCGCGCACTTTTTTCGTTCACACTTCCCACATTTTCAATTTTCTTTTGGTAATCAACATGTCTATCTAGTTTTTTCCAGTGGTTAGTATATACTAACCACCCACTTTTGTTGATCCATTTCCATGAATATCTATCGTTGGTGTCGTTATAATTGGCTCGACGCCATTGACCTATATATGAAGATATCACAACTATCATAATAACATTCCATAATCTTGCCGCATTATTTGATAGTTTTTTAATATTTGATATTATATACTGAGGTTCTAACTTGTAAAGCTCTATTATAAGAGGACTTAGAAATGATGATTGAGATCTATACTTTTCCCACTGAGGCGCTCCGAATATCTTTGGTCTTTCCTCGTCATCTTTGTAACTTAGATATGTTAATTTTGTTCTATCAAATACTGTAAAGCTAATATACCTTTTCAGTTCTATATATCCCCAATCAGTTAGATTCAATACTCCTACTCCATATTTTTGTCGAGATATCACTATTATCTTCTTGAATGATACATCACCCATCATCCAAGCCGTTCCCTTAGGATTTTGCAATTCTTCTTTATAAGCTTGATACTCTAGTTTTTTCTCATCAAGTTTTCTAGAATCATAGTATATATCTACTGCCATCCATTTACATTCTATCATATTTTCAATATCTTTGATATCCATTTGTACCATCGAGTGTGTGGGTTTGTTCTGGATGTTTCTAGCATGGTAAAAGGCTAGTAAATAGTATATCGTACAGTCTGATTCATTTTGAACGTAGTTTTCAACAAGAGAATATAATGGCATTGGATGTATACCCTGACTAGAATCTTGCATAACTTCTTTCAAAAGTTGATATATATCTACAACTTCCATTGTTTCTCTAAGTTATCTCTATTTGGATATGAAATGATAGTATTATCACTACATACTAACAGTAATGAAAGTTTATATCTTATTCTTCCTTTTATACGTAAATCTTTTTGTAACTGGTCTAGTGTAGCCGCTCTTTGTTTCTTCGACGCTGGCTGTGTACACATCTCAAGATATCTATTTAGAGGTATAAGTACTTCTCTAACTTTTTCCTTGATGGTTAATCCCTCTATCCATTTTACCGATCCATCTTTATTGTTTACGAATCCTCGATATACTAGAATTTCTGAAAAATGAGAAGCTTCACATCCTAATCTGTTCCTAGCTTCAGTCCATTCATTATATCCATCTATTAAATCCTTAAATCTACACTTGAATGCTATATCTACTATACAAGTTTCAGATATATATTCTGTTACGAAATCACATTGATCTTTCTCTCCTTTTAGCTTTACTCCTTTAATATACATACTTTTATATATGTTCATATCTTTTTCTTTTAGGGACTTTATGAAAATTTCTCTGTCCAGTATTTCATGTCCACGTTGTTTTCCCCATTTTATATAATGTGAGTAAAGCAGATCTAAATGAATCATATATACACTTTCTTGTTTAGTCTCTTCTGAAATGTATGTTATAAGAGCATCTTCACTTGAAAGAACTTTTTGGAGTCCTAAAATATTGATATCAACCCTATTATTTACATAAGAGTTTACAACTTCATTTGAAAGTTCAGATATAGATTTTATTGTCGTTCCTGGTAAAAAACTTCCAAAAACATGTTGTAAAATACCTACTGGGACTGACGATATACTGCATTTTAACTCATATTTCTGGAAACAATACCATAATGTATCTATTGGAACATCGCTATTAGGAATATGTTTGTTATACCATACTCTGAAATCTGTTACTATTGTGTTCCACTTTGTATATATTTCGTTATTCGTTCTATCATTATCATGTATTGGAATAACTCTCCACCACTGTGATATATATTCTTCTACTAATGGTTCTTTTGATTGTGGTTTGATATCATATATCCACCATTCTGAGCTGTTAGTTGATATATTATACTCTAGATTGATTTTTATATCTTTTGAATATTCTTTCAGATCCTTTAATGGTTTACATTTCTTACGAGAACACCAATCTTTATATATTGTTTCAATTCTTGAACCTGAAACTCGTTCTCCATTTGCTATAGTAAATTCATCGGAAAAGAATATCCTAAGGTGAGGAATTGTTCCTAAATATGATGCTCCTACTTTTTGCGGAGGTACTTCAAAGTTCTGACCCTCATTGATCTTTTCCACAACCTCCTCAAATAACTCTTTAATCATATCAGAACGACACCAAAAAAATTCTCTATTGTCTTTTATTCGAGAGTATCTTAGTTTTTTGAATAACAGTAACTCTGCTTTTCTGCAGTCATATACACATTCTGATACATATACAAATCTACTAGGATCTATATAACTTGTTATATATCCATCTAATCTACTTGCTGGATTTTGTGCTAAACCAAACTTGTAGATATTAGATCCGTAGGCTAAAGTAAATGCTGGATTGTGAAGACAATATAAAAACCCTGAAGTTGGAGGAACTTCTTCCCTTTTTAAACTGATAATATCATCGCTCTCATCCATATTTACATAGTTTCACTATTACCTATTTGTTTCAATAGTATCTATCTTATAATTTATGAATTATGAGATTTAAATACGTTTATTCTGTTTCTAAAAAGTGTATATGATCAAATACACCCATTAATGCTTCGTGGCTACATACCAATATTAATTTAGATTCACCTAGTTTCTGAAATGTATCTCTCAGTGAAATGAGTATATCAGTATTATTGGTTCCATCTAGACTACTTAATGATTCGTCTAGGAATAGTAAGTCGGATTCATAAATAGAATTCCACGTAAGTACTGAAGCTAGTAATAATCTATCCATTTCTCCCCCACTAAACTCTCTAATACTGGAGTACTCACTTCCTTGATACCAGTAACTCGTTTTTATTTTTTGATTTTCTCCCCATTCAAGATATACTGTTGGAACCATATTATCTCCTGTAAACATTAACCCCAAAAACTTACTAATATACCTGTTAAACAATTCCATTGTTAGTTCAATTGCGTTTCGTTCTGAACTCTTTATATATTCTAAAAGTAGTTCCCATTCTCTTATATCTTCTTCTAATTCTTTTCTTTTCCTTTTACTTTCTTCTATTTCACCGTGTAACTTTTCTATCTTTCTTTCAAAGTTTCTATATACTAGATATTCATTTTCAGCCTTATGTATCCTCTTTTTCCGCTCACTATAGCGTCTACTTGTGTCATCATAATTGTTTGTAACTTCAGTATATCTCTGTTGACATTTTTCTAGTGTTTGTTCACTATTTTCTTTTGTTTCTGCTAATTCGTTCTCAAATATTTTCAGCATCTCTTTTTTCTGTATAAATATATCATTTTTTCTATCATATCCTGTTTGAAGTCGTTGTTGTTTGGCAACTCGTTCTTCTTTCATTTTATTGTAAGCTTTTGCGTCTTTAAGACTATGAAATTGTGATTTCCACGATTTCCATATCATATATACCTCTTTACTACGTTCTGTTTCTAATCTCTCTAATTCGTCCGTTAAATTAGACATTTGTTGATATTTTTCTCTGATCCTTCCAAGTTCTGATATTAGTTCTTTATATTGCATTGATGCTAATTCTTTATGTTCTCGAAATTCTTCTATTGTTTGTTTAATTCGCGTAATATCTAGTTTAATAGTGTCATTGAGCTGTGGTATCACCCATACTTCGTCATTTAAGAGGATATTTAGTTGAATTAGACAATTTTTAAGTTCTTTTAGCCATTTTTCTAACTTATTACGTTCTAGTGTACTTAATGGTATAGCCTTCTGTAATTTATATCTACCAGAGAAGTGTACAACAAGATCGATTTTACATTCAGGACATTTTGTATAATCATTATTATCTTGTTCTAGAGATCTAGAACACCTATCTATATCTTCTTGTGTCTTCTTTTGTAATTGTAACAATTTATTTTTAAGATTTATAGGTGTAGGGATATTCAGGTCATTATTTCTCTGGTTATGAGTTTTTCTAAAAAATCTATTCCATTGTTCTATAGTTACCTGTTGTAATAGTGCATCCTCAAGTGATAGATCTATACTATCAACTACTTCCTTTGCATTTTCTACATCTATCTCTGTTATAGTTTCACTAGCTATAACTTCGTTGTATTCTTGAATCTTATTTCTTACTCGATTATAGTTACCATCTATCTCTTTTCTCCATTGTTTATTACGATGATATTCCACTTCTTGTTCCGATAATTCTAGCTCATCTTGAAATTTACTGTATTTTGCTTCATCCCATAATCTTTCATATATATATTTCAGTTCCTCTCTAATTGCTGACAATTCATCTTTTAAAAGCGAAACATCTATTTTTACTTTCTTTGCCCTTTTAAATTTCTCATGTAAACTTCCAATTCTTTGTATAAGTTCAAACTTATGTTTTTCAAGAGCTTTTTTACGTTCTTTCAAATTTTTTAGTGATTTTCGTAATATTTCTAGCTCTTTTTCTGAAATATCAGGTTTTTCAGGTTCTTCTAGTGTTTCAAACTCTTCTACTTGAACATCTAACCTTCCTCTTGTGCGTTCGAAACTAGATAATAAATCTGCTATAGTTGTTTTGAGATATAATTGCATTGCCTTTAACCGTGAGATGTGTGGTCCAATACTTAGAGTTCTAATAATTTCAAGTTGTTTTGCAGGAGTCTCCGTAAGGATACTAGACGATGATTTTTGTGGAACCCAACTTGAGTATCCGAAGACTTCTTCTCCAAATCTTATAGTCTCTCTTATATGATCTTGTGCTTCGGCATTTTTTAGTATATATTTACCGGTGTTATTTTTTACTTTGATATGTTTATCTTTCTCATTTTGTTGAGTGGTCCCTGATTTTAGATCGGGAATCGACGTAAGTATACTATCATTAATAATTGTTAGTTGAAAATGCTTAGGATTTGTCCATCTTTCAATTACTAGGTTTTTATATTCTAATCGTACGTATGCTCTTTTAGCATTAAATGTTAAGATTTTTCCTTGTGAAGGAATTCTTCCCCATAATGCATATACGATTGCTTTTAAAAGAGTGGTTTTTCCGGCTCCAGAATCTCCCTTTAGTAATACTAGTCCATTATCTGGAAGCGTAAGGCTATAATTGTTAAAACAAATAAAATTCTTTATGTCAAGTTTCATTGTCTACGACTGTTGGTTGAATTGCTTTCATTATTACCAAATTAGTAGGATAAAATAGTTTGATTTTGATAAATTGATACTTGCTTCTCTATTTAACTGTAAAATACTCTTTTAGTACTTTTAAGATTTCAACACTTTTATATGATATCTTGTTAAATTCTTGCAGACACATGACACATACTAACTATATCCTTTAAATATGGGTTCTCTTGGTAGGTATACTATACTTCTTGATGGGGTAAAGACCCCATTCAGAGCTACTGATGATGGTAATGTTTATCAATCAGTTGATCATCGAACCGCCTGTGCCAGATTTTTTGGCTCTCCTTTATATACACTATTGCTCAGAGATCCTGACCGTTATATGAAACTTATTCAGAACATTGAAAACACGACTCGTATCACGTGGCCAAAAGCAACATACTGGTATATTGAACCAACAAAAGGTTGTATCGTACTTCTAATTACAAATACTATTAATGTATCAAGTTTGATACCGAAAGTTAAACCATTTATGGTGTCGCAGTACCAGTACGTAGTATCAGAACATGAAGAAAACTATACTAGAATATTGTTTAAAATAGAGTTTAAATCTCAAATAAGAATATTAGCTAAACGACTCAACAATGATTATCCTGATGAGACACTTGTATATATATGGCACCAACATACTCATTGGGACTATCTAAAAGCTCTTTTTAGACATCAAGCTCGATACTATAAAGCTCAGCAAGTTCCTAACGTACTTAAAGCCGTTCGAGAATTCGATCATAGGGAAGTTATTAAACTTATTAAAGTTTTTTCAGATGTATCTGAGCCCTCTTCTGGTAGCGGCGATACAGTTAATGAACAATCTGTTATTGATTTATCTAGGAAATATTTAGGACTTGTTTGGGCTCCAAGTATCAGCAGAATCAGAAAAATGGTTAATGAAGATATTGAGCGATGGCCTTATAATAGTTTGGTCAACAAAGTTGTATCAGGTTCAGACTTTCCTAGTTATAAGTTAGATGAATCTAGCTCATATTCTGAGCTAGTATCAAAAGTCTATCAAAAGCTTGCAACTGACTATCCCTCTATTGGATGGGAGTATAATAAGGCATATACTCTTTTAAATATCGAAAATGTATTAGGTATAAGAGGATTCCAAGAACGCTCTTCACAAATATCTGTTATCAGAAAAGCACTCACTAAAAACCTTATAGAAACCCGTGGAGCTGATATCCCAGACAGTGATCGTAGTGTATCTGTAGCTAAAGAAGTACAACTCCCCGTTAATATAGTTAGAGAAACATTTGATTCGTTATCACGTACTGACCGTCAAAATATTCGATATTTTGGGAGAATCAAAGAGGATGGACAAGTTTCTGTTGATATACCTTCTACTACACCATTTCTTCCATCTGATATTACTATAATCAATGATATTCAAACGATGATAAGTGACGGAATTGAAAGTGACGAATGGGTAAATCATGCACTTGCTAATGGGATTTGGACCTTTTATATCGTAGATCATAAAAAAGATATAATTGAGACGTATAAAGAAATAGTGGGACAACCACGGCAGAAACCATACTCTACCGAGATAGAAGAGGAGAGTGTCGATATAGTTGAATATGACATTCCTAATATTTACTCTGGAGTAAGTGTTGGTAAAATCCGAACTTTACGTGATATTAGTCTTACTAATCGCTGGAAATTTTTATATCCTACTTTCATTCGAGAATTTAAAGTAAATGGAAAGAGTTATGAAAGTATAGCTCAATATTTACTATTACAAGCATTTCCAGGAAGAGAAGAAGTAAGGCAGAGGTTGGAAGGCGCTTACAGACGCTATACTCAACAATCTAAAAAATCTAGGGCGCAACTATATTATAACGAGATCAAAGAACTGTGGGAATCGTTTATTAAAGAATATAAAAGTACATCTCCTAACTTTTCTACTAGTTTGTATGATATAGTGCTTAATGCAGTTAACAATGCCTATGCGTCAGCTGCGGCAAAAAGACAACTAATAGATGCTGCTGCATACCAAAAATATGATATACGGACAGGTCTTCATTTTCTTGACAGAAATGGACTGTGGTCAAAAGCTTTAACTGAATACATCATATCAAAAAGACTCCACGAAACTGCAAAAGTTCGACAATTACGTGTAAGTATGGGACGAGACCTAGAAAATGGGTATCATTTTATATATTTTGAAGATATTCCAAATGAAAAAGTTATTAATGAACTTACAGGAATGGTTCCAGGATTCTTTGTACCTGAAACTGAAACTGTTAGAGAAAAATACTTTACTCTAAGGAAGAAAGGAAAAGACTATCCCTATGTTCCACGAAGCAAGTATTATTATGTTGTTAAAAGGTATAAAAACTCTGCAAAACAGTACGTATTTAATTTAATGAATGATGAACGCCAACTTAAGTATACAGATTGGTGGTTCATTAAGAAATGGTCTAAATGGTTTCTAGAGAGAATTATTGGTTACCAATTGTATATAAACAGAACTAAAAGTGTACAATACAGTCAACTTACGTCTGATATAGCTACACTTGTAGTATCTCGACTAATAAATAGATCTACGAAAGAATTCCAGAATGAGTCTAAGTTAATTGATGAATCTGTTCTACAAACTCTTGAAAAGCTAGCACAACGTTACTATACACAGGCTGGTGATAACTTTATTGTCACTCCTAAAACTGCAAGTGTGTGTTATTTAGGGGCATTAGTCATTCAAAGTAAAATAGGTATCGCTGAACAACAACTATTAAAAATAGAGGATGTTAGAGAAAGATTAACCACACAATGGACTAATATCGCTCAATTTCGAACTCGCTTATCAAGAACATTTCATAATTTTAGTTACATAGAAGAATGGATACAGGCATTCACATCGTTTGCTCAAGACAAGTTTTATATACGTATGATAGCATCAATGCTCCCACTTTCAGTTCTAGATATTAACGAACTTGTAGATATTCGTAGTACTGCAGAATCATTTTCAGGCGTTTTTCCTACTCCACATATAACTACTGAACAACTTAATAACATCAGTTCTATCAGTGGGATTAATAAAAATGTAGCAACTGCAGAAAATAATTACGTTCTTGCAATTTTTGATTATATTGCTAGTATTTATCACGATTCTGATAATAAACTTGGTAGTGGAGTTCATAATGGTCCTTATATTACTATAAATGATTCTATTCCAACTCTAACAAGTAGCGACGCTGATATTATACATTATCGATTTCTTGAAGGAGAATCGGCTGCTATAGCATCTTCAGGAATTCCTTTCATACTTAATATTTACATGAATCCAATAAATCTCCAGCTAGCTATGCTTCAGATAGCAACATTAGTTAATTTTACACATAATTATCAACGTGCTGATGTTACTGAAATTGAAAGTAGATATGTTGATATCGATGGAATTAGATGGTGGATGCCCGTGCCACATATGAGAGTATGGGCTTATGGCGTAAAAGCTGATGGTAGCTACGATTTAAAACCTTCACACCGACTTTTAGGAATTACATCATCTACTGCTCAAGCAATTCAGTGGAAAGGAATCCAAGAGCTTCATACATGGATGAAACGTTATGGGTATATTGATAGTATCGTATTAGTACGTGATGTATCAAACCTGGAAAATGTTAATTCATTCCGTTTTGGTAATATAATGTTTGAATGGAATTCTATAAGCCTTAAATATATTCATATCTCTTCTCCCTTTGATAACAATCTTCCTCCTATAGACTCATCCCTAGATATTGGAAAATATTTAGGTACCGAGTATACTATGGTAGAAAAAGAAATAGAGTTTCCACAGCCATGGCTTTTGCATTTTGTAGATGGCAGTAGCATTAAAACTCGTCCGAATTCTATTACTGATAAAATATGGAAAATATATAACTATAATCTATATAACATAAGAAGAGATGCCTGGAATCATCATCATAAAAAATTAGAGGAAACAGTATCTCCTCGTCCCTATGATATGACTAATAATCCTTTAATAGTAAGTATGATTAAGAGGGAAAAAATAATGGGTCAAACTTACTATAATCCCCGTCTTCAATCATTTCTTATTCCTGATATTACTCCTAACCAACTTTATATTCAACTTACCACTGGTCCATCTACTGTAAAACGTAACAAGGCTCTCGACTGGAAGTACGATGCTGCATTTAGAGGTATAAGTCTCCAAGATGGTCGATTAGGACGAATACTATACTTAAGTGCTGATCCAACACACAGTAAAAATGTATTTCCATGGCTAAGAAACAGAAGTGTATGGTTAGTATCACAAGTAGATGAGATTGGTGGAAGTACGATCTTTCACGAAAAATCTCCTCAAAAAGTTTCAAATCTAACGAAAAATCAAGATGTTATTGATATTTTGGAAGGTTCTCTTAAAAATTCAGTTAAAGTATGGGATGTTATCAGTAAATACGATAATACATATGATTGGAGAGTTAAATTTGACTATGATTTGTTCTTTGGTGGTTTAGACTTTAATAAACAACAGAATCTTATTATCTACTGGTCGTGGAAACCTAAACAGAGTAGACGTATATTCCCGTTCATTAATGAAGATACATTCTTCAGTGTGCGACAAATTCAGTGGATCTCTCCTGCTCATACACCGGGAGAGTATATCGTTTACAAAATACCAGAAACTGATAATAAACTTATCAGCATCATAGGGTGGAAACAAACTGGTAAAGATCAGTTAGAATGGCTTACACCTCAACGTTTTGGATCTATCCTCCGTGAAATTGTACAAAAATATAATATATCTCAACTATCAATAGTGTGGCCATTTGGCGACGGAATATCCCTAGAAGATGCAGAACCATACCTTAATTATACGCATATTTCAAAAGTACGGGTTACAGTATACAAGACAGTAACTGAAAGCGGAGATCCATTACCTTATATACCAAAAATGTCAGGAGTTATAGATATTGATGATATTGACAAGTTTTTAGGTGAAATAGAAAGTGTATCTTCAACAGAATTTGTTGATTTCTATAAATCTAATAAAGTGTTCCTTCCAGATACTGCATTATCATATACTCAGCTACAAACCGATAGATCTACTTTGGAGGAATTAACTGGTAATGATTATACTGAAGATCAAGTATTTGTAACCGAAGAATACCAAGAAAAAGAGAAAGATTATGGAGAAGAGGAAGAAGAAAAAGAGATAGATTATGAAGACGAAGAAGAGGAAGAAGAAGAGTAGCATTACTTACAATTATATATGCTACTACAGATGTAAAATATATATTTTACATCTGTAGTTTACTGTTTCCGACTTGTGTAACGAAAGTTGTGTTGTATAGGTATGACCTATTACTAAATTCTTGAAATTTATAACTATGAGTAACACTACTCCTCTTTCACCTTCTAGTGATATATCACCTTCAAATATTAGAAAATCAGTAACTACTCCTAGCTCTACTCTTTTACCTTTAACAAGTTACGGAAGTGTTCAATCTAAAGATGAAAATTCATTCCTTTTACCTCAAAGTTACTATCCTGGTCCTTCTAGTATAAACTTGGATAGGGCGATGAGTACTCCCTATCCGTATAACGGTAACGGACAAGAAGTATTTTCGGAGGATATTAATAGGTATTTATTGGCCAATGCTAGAGATACACTTGGTAATATTGATTCTATTAATTTTGAAACAAAACAGATAAAAGGACATCTTGGAAGTTTACGTAAAGAACTTGATGATCTTGACGATGCAATTGATAGTCTGGATACAAAAGTCACAAAAATATCGCAAGCAATCGATGTTCCCAGCCAAATTGCTCTTCAAAGACATCCAACTTACTTCCTATTAATGATATTTTTATTTTTTCTGGTAATAGCACTATGGCAGGATGTTTTTATCAAGACAATAGGAAAGTTGTTTGGTAAAAAAGATCTAGGAATTGTTATTACTGTAGTAATAGCATCTATAGTATCAATTATACTGTGGATAGTTATTGTTAAAGGTGGAACTAACCTATTTAGTGTTGAAAGTAAGATATAATTGTACACAATACTACATTATGTATAATAAAAGCTTTTTCATATAAATATCAGCTCAGCTAGATACACAACATATCTATATTTATATATATTTCAAACTAAAAATACGCGGTTTATTGATTCTTCTAGTTGCTAGAACTGAATGTTTAAATTTTTGCTAATATCCCCCTTTTTGAATGTCTCGATTCATTAGAATCTTTGCTGTCCATGGCTAATTTTATGTAATTTCTGTACATGCATTTCTTTAATTGTACGTCCTCGCTGACTAGATCTATTTGTTGTATCTCTCTCCTTACGAGAGATTGTATTTTTAGCTGAGCGAATTGGATTGGCTAGTCTAACGATTTCGCATTCAGAATCTGTCGTTGTCGTTGGAGTTGTAACGATATGAGTTGATATTCCATTATGTTTGTTTATTTGATTTGTTGTCGAAGAGTGTGTACCAGTAACAGATAAGGGGGTGGAGTTTACAGTAGCTTTTCTATTTAGCTCTTTTTTAACAGTAATAGTTGATGAAGGTGAAGGTGAAGGTAGTGTTGTACCGGTACTG